>Ga0307445_10000442_pt1 | contig 22446 bp, 17 predicted proteins | sample SalMarSW160330MG_FD_202147 | JGI IMG/M metagenome (GOLD analysis project Ga0307445, IMG submission 202147) | Salt marsh sediment microbial communities from the Plum Island Ecosystem LTER, Massachusetts, United States - SW1603-30 | ecosystem: Environmental > Aquatic > Marine > Intertidal zone >... | reverse complement strand
TATATTACACCCCCTGTCAACATTCGAGGAAAAAAGAGGGATAGATAGGTTTATTCGTATCGAAGAGAATCCACTGGATTGGCCCGCGCGGATTTGATCGATTGATAGCTCACCGTGAGATATGCGATCAACAATGCCGTTCCACCCGATATCAAAAAGGCAACGATTCCGATCTGAATGCGATACGCGAAATTTTGCAGCCATTTGTTCATCGCAAAATAGGCAAGAGGCCAGGCGATGAGGTTTGCCAATAGCACCCACCGTATGAATTCTTTAGAAAGCAGCAGAAAAATTTTTGATTCAGAGGCACCTAGAACCTTCCGGATCCCAATCTCCTTGGTGCGCTGCTCTGCTGCGAATGTTGTGAGGCCAAAAAGCCCCAGACAGGCAATAAAAATTCCCAGAATGGCAAATGCCCCAAAAACACGTCCCATCCATTGTTCGGCAAAATAGGCCCGTTCGAATACCTCATCGAAAAAGGAGTAGGCAAAAGGGTAGCTCGGTGAAAACTTTTTCATCACCGCCGCTACATGATCGATCGTTGCCGGGATGTTGGCTGATCGGATTTTTATCGCGATGTTGGAAAAATTGTCTTTATCCAAAAAAACATACAGCGGCTCGATCGGACGGTGCAGAGAATGCAAATGAAAATCTTTTATGACTCCGACTATCTCACCTGTCCTTCCGTTCCAATGAGTGAGTTTCTGCCCGATGGGAGATTCCCATTCGGCGACCTTGACTGCGGTTTCATTGACGAGAAACGCCCCCTTTTCATCGGAAGGATAATCCATGGAGAAATTTCTTCCTTGAACGATCTGCATGCCGAACAGATCGATATAATCGTAGTCTGCCGTGTTGTAATAAATGGGGATGGGTTCCTCGGGATTCCTACCGGTCCAATCTCTGGACGTGAACGTATCGATATCGTTGGGTAGGCAGCCAGAAGTCGACACCGCGATGATATCGGAAGATTGCAGCAATGCCATTTTTATCGATTGGATGTTTTGACGGATCGATCCTATCTGAACGGGCAATGTCATGATTTGTTCTTTGGCGTAGCCCATGTCCACGGTTTTGATGAATTTCAACTGCTCCCGGACCGCTATGGTGCATACGATAAGAAAAATCGTGATCGCAAACTGGGCCAGAACAAGGACATTTCGCATCGACGATCCTTTGTGGCTTCGGGTGAATGCCCCGCTCAAGACGGAGATCGGCCTGAATCCGGACATCCTCATCGCCGGATAGCTGCCAGCGAACAATCCCACAAACAAAGCGGTGAAGATCAGTCCTAGGAAAAGCTGGGGATTGTGGAGAGGATCCAAACGGAGCTGTCTCTGCACCAGGTTGTTAAATGCCGGCAGTGCTGCAAGGACCACCAATATTGCAAAAATCATCGCCAATACAGCCATTGCCACGGATTCCCCCAGAAATTGAGCGATCAATTGACCCCTCTTTGCACCGACCACTTTCCGGAGTCCCACTTCCTTTCCTCGCCGGAGGGATCGGGCGGTCGCCAGATTCATGTAGTTGACACAGGCGATGAACAGGATCAAAAAAGCGATGGATGAAAAAAGGAAAATGTATTTCATGTCATTATTCACCCCCATTTCCTGCTCTAGATGGGAGCGAAGGTGTATCTCTGTCTTAGGCTGGATGAAAAAATACTTGGGGTAAGGTTCCTTTACTCCGGCCGCTTTGAACAAGGGGGCCTCTATAAGAGGGGCGATTTTATTTTCCATTTCTTGTGGATCGGATCCCTCATGCAGCAATACATATGTGTAAGAAAAATTGCTGCGCCAACTGGTGATGTCATTGTTCGTTACGCGAAAATACGTTTCATACGGGACAGCCAAATCCATGACAAAGTGAGAATGGGCCGGCATGTCGCTGAAAATTCCTGTTACTTTGAAGGAATAACGTTCGCTCACGGTCAAAGTTTTTCCCATCGGATCTGCATCCCCAAAATATTTTTTTGCCACGCTTTGGGATAGGACGATAGAGAAAGGACCGTTCAAAGCCGTTTTAGGATTTCCGTTCGTAAACGGAATTGAAAACATGTCCAGCATTTCAGGATCAACCCAGTAGAATTCTTCTTCGAGAAAATGGTTTTGTTCGTGCGAAACAAGAGTATCGCTGCTGCGCAAAATCCTGGATACAGATTCGACTTCAGGGATTTTTTCCTTCAATTCAGGACCGAGGGGTGGGGGAGTGAAGGCACGCCCTTCCCTGATGACTCTGTATATTCGTTCCGCATATTCGTAATGTCTGTCAAAACTCAACTCATATTGGACATAAAGGGAAATGAGGATAAATGCCATCATGCCGACGGCGAGTCCGATGATATTGAGCAATGAATATTTACTGTTTTTTTTCAAGTTTCTCACAGTGACCAAAATGTAATTTTTAAACATCTGAATCCTCCAGCGAAATTCATCGATGATATAGCATGAAAAAGCCTTGACACACTGGCCCCAAAACCAGATCCGAGCCCTAACTAGACCCAAATCCTCGGCAAGATAACGATAGGTTTCGATCATGTCTCCGAGGATGGAACACCCTCCTCTGTCCGGGAACATCCGCTGGATAAACCACCCTGCTAAGCGCGGTGGATGGGTGTATTTACTCATTATGACTCTTATTCCTGCGGCACAGACAGTTCATCGATCCCCGACCAGACAGAGTTTTGTGCTTTTCTAACGTCCTTCAAAGCTTTGGCACCAAGCGGAGAAAGCTGAAATATGCGCTTGCTTTTTCCGCCGCGCTGGGGCGACGGGTCTGCAAAATGGGATGTGAGATATCCCTTTTTTTCCAGGCGGCTCAGCATGACAAAAAGAGCTCCGTAAGCCCATGTTTTTCCTGTTGCCTCTTTTATCTGGTTCCTGATCGTCACGCCATAGGCATTCTCCTTCAAACGCCAGACAGCCAGTAAAAGAAACTCTTCCGAACGTGAAATAAATTTTGTGCTCATTGAATTACCTATAATATATACGACGTAGTTATTATCAAAAAGGTTCCCTTTAATTGGGGACAGGATATGTTTTCACCTATTAAATCGGTACCTGGATATCATGTCCCCAATTTAAAAATAGGTGAAAACATATCCTGTCCCCAATTTTATTCGTACCGGAGGGAGTCGGCGGGATTGGCCAGGGCCGCTTTAACGGACTGATAGCCTACCGTTATCAGGGCGATGGCCAGCGAAAGTGCTGCCGACAGCACGAACACCCACAATCCCATATCTGTTTTAAAGGCAAAATTCTGCAGCCACCGATGCATAGCAAAATAGGCGATGGGCCAAGCTATCAGGTTGGCAGCAAGAACCCACTTTGTAAAATCTGCTGTGAGGGTAAATATGATATTGCTTGCCGAAGCTCCCAGCACTCTGCGAATGCCGATCTCCTTGGTCCGCTGTTCGGCTGTGAAGGAAGCCAATCCGAACAAGCCTAGGCATGAAATAAAAATGGCGAGGAAGGCAAAATCCAGAAAGATCTTGCCCATCCGTTTTTCCGATGCATACAACTGGTCGACGGTTTGATCCAGAAAGTGGTATTCGAACGGATTCCCAGAGCCGTATTTTTTCCACGCGCCCTTCAAGAAATTGATAGAAGAAGAAATGGCGCCAGGCCCGATTTTCACATACATGAACTTGTAATCGCTGCTGCTTTGCGCGACGATCATCAGCGGTTTGATCTGACTGTGCAGTGATTCGAAATGGAAGTCTTCGACGATTCCTATGATTTGGCGGGTTCTGTCCTCGCTGTAATTGGAAAGCTTTTTCCCGATAAGGTTTTCCCCGCCGAGTATTTTAGCCAGTGTCTGGTTGATGATGACCGCTTCGGCAGCGTCGGTCGGAAATTCTTCGGAGAAGGGTCGTCCTTGGGATAATTTCATGTCGAATGTATCGAGAAAATGAAAATCGACCGTCAGGAAATTGATGCTTGTGTGTTCACACACGTGGTCCCCTTCCAATTTCGCTCCTGTCGAAGCGCGGAAGATCTGTGTGAGGAGCTGGTCTGATGCGGCAACGGCTGAAATATGGGGATTTGACAGCAGTTCATTCCTGATCACATCATAATTGGGGAGGATCGTGCCGCTCATAGGCAAATGGATTATGTTATCTTTGTCGAAGCCCAGCTTTTTATTTCTCACGAAGGTAAGCTGGTTATAAACGATGGTCGTGCAGATGATAATGATGATGGAAAGGGAAAACTGGAGGACCACTAGAAATTTTCTGAAAAAAACGCCCTTCGAAAAAGCCCGGGATGTGCCCTTGAGAACATCGGCCGGCTGGAAAGCGGAAAGGAATATTGCAGGATAGCTTCCTGCCATCAATCCCGTGAAAAAAATAACAGCGACAAGGCTTAAAAGGAAACTTGGATCTGCCAGGTTCAATTCCAAAGGTTTTCCGGTCAGCTGGTTGAACAGCGGCAGCGAGAGTTTTATCAGAATGAGGGCCACAAACAGTGCGAGCAGGACGAAAAACATAGATTCGCCCAGAAACTGTTTGACGAGTTGTGCCCTGTGAGCCCCGATCGTTTTTCGTAGGCCCACCTCTTTCGAGCGATTGCTGAATCTGGCTGTGGAGAGATTCATGAAGTTGGCGCAGGCGATCAAAAGGATGAAGGCTGCTACGATGGCGAATATATAAATGGTCCGGATGTCGCCGTGGCCAGCCAAGTCGTACTTGAAATGGGAGTAGAGATGGATCTTGGCGAGCGGCTGGAGAAAAAATTTCGAAGTCAAGTCATCCCCTTCGTCATTCTGCCTGACAAGATCGGTTGTTTTCCTGTTAACGTCAGGGATAGAGATGCCTGGTTTGGTGAGGATATACGTAAAATAGGACCAATCGCTCCATTTTTCAAAATCTCTGACCCACCAGACCATTTCATCGAGTGCTTGGAATGGAAGGAAAATCTGGAGCTGCAGATGAGAATGGCGGGGAATGTTCTCGAGGATCCCGGTTACCGTAAAGCTGATCGTTTGTTTCCTTGACGACAGAATCCGGATGACTTTTCCGATCGGATCCTCTGAACCGAAGTATTTTCTGGCCATTTTTTCTGTCATGATGAGAGAATAGGGATCTTCGAAGGCCGTTTGTGGGTTTCCCTTCAAAAGGGGAAAGGAGAACATCGTGAGAAAGGATGGGTCGACGATTCCGATTTCTTCGGAATAGACTTTCTCGTCGAATTCGACCAGGAATTTTTGGAATCCGTTGCAGAATCTTGTGGAATCCAGGATTTCGGGATATGTCTGTTTCAGGTGGGGAGCGAGAGGGATCGGACATGTGCCGGCGGATTGCATTCCCTGTTCGTCTTCGACGATGATCCGGTAGATGTTGTCTCCGTTTTCGTGGAACCGGTCAAAGCTCAGCTCATCCTGGATCCAGAGCAGGATGAGCATTGTGCAGGCCATCCCTATCGCCAGTCCGGCGATGTTTATGAAAGAGTATCCTTTGTGTCTCCGGATGCTTCTCATGGCAATTTTGAAATAATTTTTAAGCATGGCTGCACTCCAATAAAGAGAATCTTTTAATAGAGAAGGAATCAGGGAAAGAACCTGAACGCAGAGCCACAATGTGGCGATAGGTGTTCCTCTGCGTCTTTTGATTTGGGTGAACTGCTCGTCAAAATCCTGCAATGCCTGTTCACGGACAGACGACCTGAGGAGCTGGCCTAATATCCGATGTTTAACCGTGATTTTTTTTCGGATGTTCATTTCCTGTTTTTATGTTTTTTCCCTCAGGGGAGGGACATCTTGCCACAAGGCTTTGTTCAGCCTGTTCACGGTCAGCAATTCTTCCTTTCCTTTGAGCGTCAAACGGTAGAGGATTTTTCGCCTTCCGCCCCTCTCTGGCAGAGGATCGCTCTCGTATGATTCCACATAGCCCTGGTCTAAGAGGCGTCCCAACGGGCCGTATATGGCCCCGAACAGCCATTTAATACCCGTCATTTTTTCGATGTAATCCCTTATAGTCACCCCGTAGGCACCATCGTCACTCTGCAATTTCCAGATCGCCAGCAGGATCATCTCCTCTTTTCTCGATAATAGCCGCATGTTTTCCGTCCTTTCCACTATATGTATACGAAAAGTGAACAAAAAGGTTGCAATGCGTAGAAAATATGGTTGAGATTAATGCGAAGATGGCTTCACTTCGTGTTGAAGTACCAGACGAACTTGATCAAGGCAACGGTCTTGTTGATGCGGATCCGCTGATGAGGATTCAGCGTGTCTCCGAACTGGTTGAAAACGAAGTAGAGGCTCGCTCCCGGCTTGGGGATCCAGGTCACGCGGAAATTGAACAGGACCTCGTCGTCGTCGTTGTTCCACTGGGCGAAGACCGAGCCAAAGAGCTTTGGGTTCACCGAAAAATTCATCCGGCCAACCACCTCATCGATCGCGAAGGATCCGGCTGCGAGCTCGATGTCGGTCCTCTGGTAAGCGAAGCTCGTGCTGAAATGCCTGTTCAACTTCCAGGTCAGTTGGGCCTGCCACTCGGTGCTGGAACCGTCGTAGAATTGGCCCCAGTCGATGGCAACGTCAGCGACGACAGGCCGTCCCTCGAACGTCTCGATCTGAAGCTCGGCCCGGTTTGTCCAGTACCTCCCGGCCGGGATGATGTATCCGTCCCGGATCTCGAATTCCTCGGTCAGGTTTTCGGCGTTACGCTGGATGTTGAACTCCATCGCGTCTCCGCTCTTCAAGAAAAGGCCCAACGGCCGAAACTCCATATAGACCGATTGCATCTCCTTTGTGATGTCGTCGATGTAATAGCTAATCTCGATCGGCTTGATTTCCACCTGGCGGACCCAGGGGAGAAATTTTGGACGAGGGTTGAACTGCCATTCCGTCGAGAACAGCTGGTAATTCGTCCGGCGCAGGAATCCGACTTCGGGATTAAAGTCCTGGCCCACTCGCTCCCAAGACGCGTCGATTTCAACAAGGTCGTTGGGATAGCTGAGGAAGACATGGTGGGCGGTGCCGCTTTTGACATCGCTGTCGGATGTGTAGGTCGCAGCGATCGCCCCGCCGATGGCGAAATTTTTATCGCCGAAAAGCTTGGAGGTGGAATAGAGAAGATCAATACCTCCGGTCCCGTTGAACCGCCCTTTCTGGGTGGCCCCGATGGCCAGGATCCCGATGGACGACTGCTCGAGGATATCCTGTTTCCAACGGACAAGCGAAAAGTTCGTCGTGGCCGCGGTGTCGGTCTTCGCTGTTTGGAGAACCATGACTCCCAGGGTAGAGCGTCCCATTTTTCCCAGGAAGCGGCTGCCGCCGATGATGGGCGTTTCCTGTCCCTGATAGATCCCGATCCTCCGGCTGTAATAGGGCTGAGCCCGGCCCAAAGAGAAATCCAAAAAGTTCTGGGCCTCGAGGAAAAAAGGCCGCTTCTCCGGGTAGGAGATGGAGAACCGGGTAAGGTTGACGATGAGGCGGTCCGATTCGACCTGGCCGAAGTCGGGATTGATCGTGAAATCCAGCTTGACCGTCGGATTGACGATGTAGTTGAAATCAAGGCCCAAGTCCGCCGTTCTCCCGGCCTTTTCCTCTTTCTCCTTTTCCACCCCACCTATCACGTAGGGTCTGAACTCGAAAACTTTCATCCGGGTCAGGCCTTCCAGGCCTTCCAGTCTCCCGGCCCTATTGACTTGCCTGAGGCTGGCGTCCCGTGACCAGCCCTGCCAGAGGACCTGTTCCCTCTTGTGCCGGATGTTCCTCTCGAAATTGATCCCCCATGTCTGCTCGTCCTCGGGGCTGAACTTCAAAGTGGAAAAGGGGATCCGGATCTCGGCGAACCAGCCCTGGTCTGTGCGCTTTGTCGCGACGTGCCAGACGCCGTTCCAGTCGGAATTGCTCTTTCGGCCGTTGTCCGTGATCAGGGAGTCGTACTGGGCGCCATTGGGGTTGATGACAAGGAAGTAGGCGTTGCGACTGTCGGCGTAGGTGTCCAGGACGATCTCGAAGTTGTCCTCGGTCCCGTAGTCAAAATCCCAGCTCATTTTCTGGGCGATTATGCTGTCGGGCTGGGAGTCGTAGCACCAGATGCCAAGGTAGAGGTCTGTCTCGGTGAAGAGGACGGCGACTTCGGTCTTTTCTGTCGCAGGCTCGTTCTCCTCCAGCTCCCTTTGGGTGAAGTTCGAAATGCGGTGGGCTTTTGACCAGGCCTCTTCGTCGAGCGCTCCGTCGAGATCGATCGGAGAATCGATACGCGATGCCTTTAGCCTGTCCGGAGTGCTGCGCTGGGCCAAGGAGGGGAGGGCAGAAAGAAGCACCGTGAGAAGCACTACAAAGATGGCCAAAAGTTTGCCGGGTTTCACTTGGATTCGTGTTCTTGGTTTCATGGAGATTATTGCGAAATTTTATTTTCCCTGATTAATCAATAAGTTACGTATGATAAATTAAGGAGGAGTGGAAAATCAATAAAAACTCTCGATCGGAAAGAGGAGGAGAAGTGGTTAAAATTTCCAAGACGCAGTGCGGTCCGTATGGATGATCAAACGAGAATTGCTGCCGAATGAAAAGGATTCCTCTTTTTTCCGATCATAGTGGGTACTTATTTCGATCGTGGTGACGACAATTTTCACATCGGGGCCGGTAAAGGTTATCTTGTTTTCCTCTTTGGAAAATGTGTAGTTAAAAACTGACAGTTCACCCTTAAGCATCCCCAGGTCCTTTTGAATGATTGCCAATTATCCGGTTTTGAACAGAAAAAAGTGTTAAAAATTTTGACAGTTTTGTGTGAAGGAATACTTTGTCTGAAAGAAAAATCTGTGAAAACCTGTGTGTTACAGGCGTTCCAACAGGTCTTTGTATGCTTTGCGGTTAGGCAGATGTTGTCTTTCCGCCAGGCTGTATGCCAGGCGATAGTCCTCCAAAACATCTTCCCGCGCTCCAGGGGCGCACAGAGAGGCCGTGAAAGCGCACAGGTCCAGCAGCAACATTTTTTTCAATTTGTCTTTTTCCATCGTTGCCTCCACCCTTTCTAACGCAAAATCCATGCCAATAATTAGGTAATCAAGTATCCCGTCACCTAATTATAGAATTATTCGTAGTGGAGACTATCGACTGGATTCGAAAAAGCCGCCCGTACAGCCTGATAGCTCACCGTAACCAGGGCAGAGAGCAGTACCAAAGCCGTAGATATAAGGAATGTCCAGACCTGGATATGTACCCGGAATGCAAAATTTTCCAGCCATTTGTTCATGACCAAATAGGAGGCCGGCCAGGCGACGATGTTGGCCAAAAGAACCCACCGGACAAATTCTCTGGAGAGAAGCAAGGTTATGCTCGGAGCCGAAGCCCCCAGAACCTTGCGGATGCCGATTTCTTTAATCCTGGTTTCAGCCGCATAAACGGTGAGACCGAACAGTCCGAGACAGGCAACGAGTAAAGCTATGATCGAGAAGACTTTGAACAGATCATACCCGCGGTTTTCATTTTCGTAATTCCGGTTGAAGACGTCATCGACAAAAAGATAGCTGAATAGATAGCCGGGAGCGATCTCCTGGAATTTTTGCCGAAGAAATTGTATAGGTTCGGTAAGGTTTTTGCCTTGAACCTTAACCAGCATGTATCCTGTCCAGCTCGGGCGGTATTCAAGGACCAACGGTTCGATAGGGTTATGAAGGGAATCGAAATGAAAATCCTTGATAACGCCCACGATCGGCTCCACATCACCATGCACGTCGGACCGGCATTCCACTCCCAGGGGCTGTTCCAGATTGAGCGCTGCGGCTACGGATTCACTGATGATATAGGCTGATTTCTGATCGGAGATTTTGTCGAAGTTCCGACCTTGTACGATTTCCAGACCCAAGGTTTCGATGAAATTTTCATCGACCCGGATAAACCGCAGCATGGGCAGCGTATTCTTATCCTCCACACCCACCGGGGTCAAGCGTTCGTTGCTGAAAGGGGTTCCGGGGAGGCCGGAGGTCAGGGCGACATGGCTCACTCCCGAATTCCGGAGGATCTCGTTTTTAAGAGCATCCATATTCTGGGTCACATTTTCCTGAAAGTCTCCGTAAAGGCGCAGGGCGATGAGCTTATCCTTGTCGAATCCCAGGTCCTGGTTATGGAAAAACACGAGTTGCCGGTAGATGGTGAGTGTGCAGAAAATCATGAAGATGGAGATGACGAATTGAAAAACCACTAGCCCTTTGCGCAGGCGGTTTGTCGAAGACCGGGGATCTCTTACGCTCTTGAGGCTATTGACAGGTTGGAATCCGGAGGCGAAAAAGGCCGGGTAAAGCCCGGCTAACAGGGTGAGAAATCCTATCAAGAGCAGGAGGAAAAGAACGTTTTCGGCACGAAAGACGTCCTTGAAAAAAATAGTCTTGCCGGACACCTGGCTATAGAAAGGCAGGATGAAGTTGAGAAGCAATAGAGTGAGACCTACGGACAAAATAGTCAGCAAAAAAGATTCTCCCAGGTATTGCTTGATGACCTGTCCCTTTCGAGCCCCTACTACCTTGCGGATACCGATCTCTTTCATTCTTTTAAAGGATTGGGCCGTGGAGAGGTTGACAAAATTGACAGCCGCGATCAGCAACAACAGAAGAGCCGTTCCGATGAAGATGTAAACATAGGCGATGTCGCTGTTGGCGCCAAAATCTCCCTCTAGCTTGGAATGGAGATGAATTTGACGGATAGGTTGAAGCCTCAGCTCTTCGATCACCCCCGGTCTTTCCGAGAGAAAATCCTTCATAAATTCCGGAGATTTGGCATCGAAACTCTCAGTGTTTTGATGGGGAGTGAGCAGGACGTAGGTATACATACACTTCCAGGTCCGGTGGTTGAAAATCTCTTCTGGGAATCCGGTGTAGGTCAATAAAGTAGGCATGGAAACCAGGTAATCGATCCTCAAATGAGAATTTCGGGGAAAATCCTGGATCACTCCCGTAACTTGTAGGGGCTCTTTGTGGCTCTCATTCATCAGGATCTTCCCGATGGGATTGTCGTCGGCGAAATATTTTGTTGCCACTGTCGATGTCAGCACGACTGTGCTGGGTTCGCTCAATGCCGTTTGAGGATCACCGCTCAAAAATTTAAGGTCAAACGAGGGGAAAACAGAAGGGTCGGCGAGAAAACCGTTATTTTCTTCAAAACGTTTCGTCGATCCGTTTGCAAGCTGATAGCTAAAGATTTCTCTTCCGAGAGGTGAAAGACGTGCAGCACTCTCGATTTCCGGGAAAAACTCCTGCAGCATGGGACCTAAAGCAGGGGCCGAGGCCGCCCAATTCCTGAAATTCGATCCGTATTTCGAGTTGACCTGGACACGATAGAGACGGTCTGCTTTGGGAAAATTTGTTTCGTAGCTGAGTTCATCTTTCACGTGAAGGAAGATCAGGAAGCTGCAGGTCAAGCTAACAGCTAGGCCGACAATGTTTAAAAAACTGAAAAGTTTTTGCTTTCTGATAACCCTTAGAGCGATTTTGAAATAATTATTAATCATGGTTCCTCTCCAATAAATCGAGTCCCAAGCGAATCCAGGCAAGGATCTAAAGAGCAAAAACCAGAACCAGAAGACGGCTTTAGCCCTGCCTAGAGTAGTGACTCTGTAACGGTAGGATTCCTCGAAATCGCCGACGATCTGCCGGTAATCCTCATCATTCAGGAACATCCACAACAGGGCTTTTCCCGAAGCTGGGATGGTATCCTTGTGGGACTTTTTCATCTATAGACCTCAATCGAATGCTGTTTTGATATCTTCTGTCCAAATGGCTTTATAGATTTTTCTGATTTCTTTGAGCGCTTCCTCTCCGCTCTGAGTTAGACGGTACATGTATTTGCTCCGGCCTCCTCTTTCGGCAAAAGGCTCGCTGCTGCTCTTTTCGACATAACCTCGGTGAGCAAGCGTTTTGAGAGGTTTATAGATCGCTCCGAACGACCATTCGTGCCCGGTGTCCGCCGATACCTTTTCGCGGATGGTCACTCCATAAGCGTTGTCTTTTAATTTCCATATGGCCAGAAGCACGATTTCTTCAGATCTCGATAACAAGATCATGTTTTTTCTCCATTCATTTGTCTGAAAAAAGGATACATATATATGTATACGGACAATTTTGAAAAAAGTTTCTTAAAATTTCACAAAAAATGTGGACTGAGTAAAAAAGTTCTGGATGCGAATTTCAAATGAAACTATGCTCAAGCCAATCCTTCGGTCCAGTCTGCGATCGCCCGGGCCACTTTTTTATCTGTCTCAGTATCCAGCGCGAAGTTCAAGTGAGGAGGAGTGCCCCTAGGAACGGTCTTGTAGAAATGATTGAGGTCGGGGAAGAGCGCCAGCGAAGCATGGATGGATTTTTTCTCTGCCGCCTTTATGAGCCTTGCGGCATTTTCGGCACGGACAGAGGTATCGCTCCCTCCCTGGACGACTAGGACCGGCACGGCTACCCGGGCTATGGCTTCGCACGGATCCAGCCTGTCGTAGTTGTGCAGGTAGCCGAGGGCTTGAGGTGGCATGTTCTGGATAGCGAATGCAGGAAACAGTTTCCTGGTCTCTTCCGGGACAGGGCGTCCCTCTCGGATATAATGGAACGAATCTTTGTAGGCTTCGAAGGGAATTTTAGTGCCCATCATGTCCAGAACGCCGTTTTTTACGTTTGGGGCAGACTGCTCGATCATTATGTCGAAGAATCGCTGGCCTGGGCCGGACAGGCTGATGAACGCGTCCACAGGAACCTCCGGTCGGGTTGTAAGGAGGAGGAGAGCCACAGCCGATCCCTCGCTGTGGCCGGCCAAAGCTAGCCGGCTCAATTCCGGGACAGCGTGCTTAAGAATCCGGCAGGCCTGGGCGACTTCCTCGACACGCCCAGAAAACGTAGCCGAAGATGCAGCCCCGCTGGCGTCGATGATTGTCTTGCCCGCCCGGGCATAGCGGAGAACGGCCATCCCTTCCCCAGCAAGCTGACGGGCCAGGTCAGAGTACATATGAGGCTTTGCTTCGAAGGGATTCCCGTCTTCCTTTCTGTAGTTTCCGTCGAGGTCGTTGTAGAACGATCCCGGTACGATAACCATACCCCAATTCGGGATTGCCTTTCCCGGAGGGAGGCTCAAAATGGCGGGTAGCCGGATGCCGCTGAATTCCAGCTCAAGCCTTTTTTCGGTTTCGATCACAGAGCCGGAGAGTGGATGTTTTTTCTCTTTTTCCATAATGAACCATCATAGATCACGGATGGAATTGCCGTCAAGGCAGCTAGCAGATATTATCAAAGAATGGAAGCATCTCCTAACACCTCTCGTGAGATAAGAAAACCAGTTGAAGTTTTAGGTGTTTCTGATATAGGAAGAAAGGTTAAGATTCTAGAAGCAAGACAAATTTGAGGAAGTCGAGAGATTCATTTTCCTGAGAATAAAAGGAAGGCTGTGGCAGTTTTGGCTGGTGTGTTTGGTGGAGGAGGAGTGGAAAAGGATATGACTGATAAAGAGCTGCCCTTAAAAAGAGCAATTATTAACTTATCTTAAGTCATCCAAAGTGATACCTGCATAAAATTCAGGACAGAAACTTCTCTATTATTGCTAATAATGCCTCTGACTTTCATTTGGCATGGTCATTGCATTATAATAAAAAACATGGAGGGGTAAAAAAATGAAAAAGGGGACCTTCATAATCGGCGTTTTGTTTTTGATCTTGTTTTTATCTGGACAGGAAATCCAAGAACAAGCCATCGCTATTAATATCGAAGTCCCCGTGAGGGTGTTCACAAAAGGCAAATTCGTCGAGGAATTGAACCTCGATGATTTTGAGATTTATGAAGACGGTGTTCTCCAGAAAATTGAAGCCTTGTACCTTGTCAAAAAGACCGTGATCGAACGAGAGGAGACAGAGCTTGATAAAAAGACAGCAAGGAGAATATTTTTGCCCGAGGTGTCCAGGACCTTTGTCCTGGTGTTTGAGATGATGGACTATTTTCCCCAGATAGACGAGACGCTTGAATATTTCTTCGAAAATGTCTTTTTACCGGATGATTCACTTCTAGTTGTCACACCCAAAAAAACTTACTCATTAAAAAAAGAGTTTTTGGACAAAGCGTCCAAAGAGATGATAGTCAAGCAGCTAAAAGCTAATCTAATGAGAGATATCAGATTGGCCGGGAGAGAACTAAAGAGCATGACAAGAGAGCTGGAGTGGTACAGTATTCAGATGAAGAACGCCCGAGATGTTGATATTGGCACAGCTGCAATGGCAGCATCTACGACTTTGCGAAAAATTAGAGATTATCGATATTTTGACGAGAAAAAGCTCATGGGCTTCAAGGAGCAGTTGAAGGACATCGAAGGGCAGAAGTACGTGTTTTTGTTTTACCAGAAAAACATTATTCCCGTCCCCCCTGAAATTTCTGTGCCCTCCGATGTTGAAAGACCGCCTATTCCATTTAGTGTAGAAAGGGTCAAAAAGGCTTTTTCTGACTCCTTAATCACCATCAACTTCATTTTTGTGACCAAAACAGATCAATATAATTTAGATGGAGAAAGAATGAATCCCGCAGAACAACACCCGGATCAGGACCCGAGCACTTGGGGGCTTCAATTAATCGACCAATCCGAGGAGATATTTGGAGCCTTCCATGAAATGGCCGATGCGACAGGAGGAATCACTGATAGTTCTGCCAACATGGCCGCCTCGTTCGAAAGAGCTGCCATTGCTTCTGAGAATTACTATCTTCTGTATTACACGCCAAAGGACTACAAGTCCGATGGGAAATTCAAAGCGATCAAAGTTAGGATTAAAGGAAAAAACTACAGCGTAACACACCGCGCAGGATATATTGCTGAAGATTTCCACTCAGGCCAGGTGGTTGAAACAGGATCAATCGAGAAAAATTTTAATTCCATAATTAGCGGCCTTGAGAAGTACAGGGAAGGAGACTTGGAAGGTGCTATTGAGGCATATTCAGAAGTCATAAGAACCGCTCCTCAAAATGCCTTGGCTTACTACAACAGGGGAATTGTCTATGAGGGATTAGGAGACATATCACATGCATTTGAGGATTATACAAAGGCTGTCGAAATTAATCCGGACTATGCCGAAGCTTATAACAATAGGGGATGCCTGCTGGTGGATGATCGTGAATATGAACAAGCCATCAAAGATTTTACAAATGCGATCAGAGTGAAGCCAGATTATGCTTCCGCCTATTTCAATAGAGGAGGTGCATGGAGAGGATTAAGGGAATACAGAAAGGCCATTCAAGATTTCAAAAGGGCAGTGGAACTCGATCCTGCAAAAATGGGAAGAGCACTGGAGGAAATAAAATTCTGTGAAGCTAGGATAAAAGATATTTGATGAAACCAATGCGAATAAACAGAAAAGCGAAATTGATGTTGTGCATGATTATACTCGTACTGTTTTTTAGTGTGTCACAAGCTTCTTTTTTGTCTTACCAGAAAGACCGGACTCGATTGAACCAACTATTAATAAGGGCAGCAGAATACTGCGAGAAAGTCAAAAACATCGCTCTTTTTTATGTATGTCTTGAGAAGATCAAGGAAAAAAAATACACATATCGCACCACTACCTCAGAAAGGATCTCACTCGGAGGCGCTGTGATAGAAAAGCCGTACAAAAGTCTCAAGCTCAAAAGAACTCGGATTTATTCCTATGTGTATGACTACCAACTCATCAAAAGAGGAGAAGAATTGAACGAGAGGCGGATACTTCTTGAGAAAAACAATAAGAAAAAGCAAAAAGAAAACGCTGAATTGGAAGTTGGATACAGCGCCAAATACTTGGTCTATGGCCCGGTGGGTTTTTTGAGCAGCTACTGGCAGGATTATTTTGATTACGAAATCATTGGTGAAGAAAGGATAAATGGAATCCTGGCAACGGTAGTAAAAGCCATACCCAAGGCGAACAATGAAGAGAACCGTAACTCTGCTAGTATGTGGATAGATGAAAAGGGCGGGAGTATACTGAAGATAGAATGGGAGCCCGAGTCCATTCTTGATTATGAGGGGAAACCGATCCGGTCACAGGCAGGAGCGCTGAAACCAGCAGTCGTGTGGAAGGTTTCTTATGGAGTAGAAAAAAATGGAGTCAGGTTTCCAAACCGACAGCAAGTACAAGAATTTCTCATAACCGAAGAAGGGAAGAGATTCATGAGTAATGATATAAGCACTCGCTTTGAGAACTATAGATTCTTTGTCGTAGAGACCGAGATAATAAACTTTAATTAGGTTATATATCTTTTTATACTGTCATAGGAACTAAATTCAATGTTTGATGCTGATTTTCAAAGGCTAAGTTCTTTATTATTCATAAAAAAAATAATATATGATGCTCATGGAGGCCAGCATCAGCCAGCCTCCCTTGTGTTGAAACGTCACATTAATGCTATAATCCTACTTCACCCTTCGTTCGAACTATGCTCGGAAAGTTGCCCGATAAATTCTGTGTTTATACAATTTTTCTTTTTATCGCAGTTCTTGTTATTCTAGATGGGAGGGTTTTTTCTCTAAAAAATGGAGGGTCTGACTTAAAGAACGGAAGAATAGATATGAATCAATCCGCCCCTTTGCTCCCCAAATCAGTAGGGATGTGGACCAGGCCCGATTCTCCCCAAGTCGTGACCGACAAAAACATATTCGACTATATGGATGGCGCCGGAGAACTTTATCTCGGCTACCGGTTCGACCGTTTAGATGTTTATGAATATAGCGCCCAAGCACAAAAGGAAATTCTTGTGGAATTGTATTTCATGAAGACATCCGACGATGCCTTCGGCCTGCTTTCTCTGGATTGGGGAGGGGATCCTGTGGAATCGATCTCTTCCTCCCAGGATGAGGAAGCGGCTGATTTCGCTTGGCCGAGGGCACTGTACGGGGAGGGTTTGCTGCGGCTCTGGACGGACAACGTCTATGCCCGTGTCATGGCCATGCAGGAAACTCCGGAATCCAAGCAGGCCGTTCTATCTATCGGGAGGGCTATCGTCAAAGACCGCAAAAGTCCTCCAGGACCGGAGCTTATGGGAAGGATCAAACATTCCCTCTTGGCGGATTGGTCCCTGCGTCGGGACAGGAGTCACTTTTTCCGTACCCATCATGTGCTGAATTCCCTTTACTATTTAAGCCATCAAAACATCCTCGACCTGGATCTTAAATGTGAAGCCGTTGCGGCTCAGTATGAAAATAGGGTATCGGAAGGAGACAAAACCCGGATTCAATTTCTTCTCGTGCACTATCCGGATTCGAATAGAGCTAAGCAGGCGCTCGGCCATTTTCACGAGGTCTATCTTCCTGACCATCCTTTTGTGACAAAAACGGGCCCCTCAGGAGAAATTGCCGGATTGTTTTCTGTCGAAGAAGGTTGGATGGCTTATTCCAATCGGACTGAGTATATCGCATTTGTGTTCGAATGCCCTGACGAAAAAACAGCAAGGCTGGTGTTGGATCAAATGTTTTAGCGCATAATCAGAAGGAGGGAGAATATGTCCAAAAAAAGAATGACTTTGACACGGAGAGATTTTCTCCGGGGAACGCTGGGAACAACCATCGGGGCATCTGTTTTGGGACCAGGTGTTCTAAAAGCGGGATGGAAAGCATCTGGTTCGAGTTTGGTGACCGTAGTCCGTGAAAAAAACGCTATGGATGCCGATAATAACGTCAATACCGCAGCACTAAAAACCATGTTGGACCAGACATTGATAAAACTCACTGGAAAAACGACTCCTAAGGATGCCTGGCTCAGTCTTATCACTCCCGACGACATCATCGGGCTTGTACCCACACCCCATCTCAATCCCACCCATCCAGAAGTGGTGGATGCGGTCAAGAGTTCTCTCGTCGATGCAGGAATCTCCGCAGAAAAGATCGTGGATGCTCAAGGTGGACCCGACAAACCCGAAGCTTGCACGGCTTTGATCGGACTCCCCGGTCTAAAGGCTCACTGGCTGACAGGCATCGGGACTGTCATGAAGCTTTACATCATGTACTCGGGAAATCCCCAGAAATACCACAATGAAAACAGCGCCAACCTGGGAGAGATCTGGAACCTGCCGTTTGTCAAAGGCAAAACCAAGCTTGTGCTGGTCGATGCCCTGCATCCCCTTTGTGATAAAGGGCCGCAGGTAGATCCCCGTTACAAATGGGCCTATAACGGCTTGATCGCCGGGACCGATCCGGTGGCCGTCGAAACCGTTTGCCTCCGCATTATCCAGGAGAAAAGAAAAAAAATGAGAGGAGAGTCCTGGCCTCTATCTCCCCCTCCCATCTGTGTGGAAGCAGCCGACAAGACATACGGATTGGGAACCAGCAACTGGGACAACATCAAAGTCCAACATTATGGCTGGGATGAAGGATCGCTTCTCGGCTGAACCAAACGACAAAGATTTCGTACTTTGGCATAGGTCTTCCAACCATCTGGCGGGCTGATATAAAAAAAAGGAGAAAATAAAAAAAATGGGAAATCCAAAAATCTCTCGCCGTCAATTTGTTGGAACAACAGCTCTTGGGATTGGATGTTTGGCAGCAGGATCGACTTCTAAGCTTTTTGCCGATGAATCGTCATCCATGGTCCCCCTGATGCAAAACGTTTGGAAACAAGCAAAAGCGTACACGATGGAGTTTGCCGAAGCCATGCCGGAGGAAAAATACGGATTCAAGCCTACCGAAGAAGTTTTCTCTTTTGCAGAGCAACTTTTGCATCTTGCCGGCGCAAATTTCTGGTTCTTTGCGAGTATTAAAGGGGAAAAACCCCCTCAACCGGAAGAGGCTCTAAATGCGGAGGGCAAAACAAAGAAAGATGTCGTCGACATGGTCGAGGAATCGTTTGCGTTCGGGGACACAGTCATCGACGGTTTGACTGACAAAATTCTTCATGAAGAGGTCGCCATGGGCGAGAATAAGCTTGTCGTTTGGAAACTCCTTTTATTTAGTTCGGACCACCTCACGCATCATCGGGGACAGTTGGTGGTTTACCTCCGGCTGAACGGCATAAAACCGCCCCAATATCGATCTGGATTTTTTGGTTAAAATCGAAGACGAAAGAGTTTCTCTGGAATGTATTGCCGTAACAGAATTTCGTTTGCATAGTTTTTCCAATCGACTATAATGATAGAAATTCTATATTCATGAAAGGAGGAGATTATGAAACGTCTCAGCATTATCGGCTTGGTCTTGATTCTTTCCGTTCTTTTGGTTCAGCCGTCTACTGCCTTTGCTCAAGGGAATCAGGTTCGCGCAAGCCTGAAAGCCAGCGTTATGCAGGTTTTGGGAGTTGATACCGCGATCACGATAACTTATGGCAGACCGGGTGTAAAAGGGAGAAAGATCTGGGGTGAACTGGTTCCTTACGGCCTGGCACCTGGAAACAGATATTCCAAAGATCAGCCCTATCCCTGGCGGGCCGGTGCAAACGAAAACACGACCATCGAATGCACCAAGGACATTATGGTTGAGGGCAGCAAACTTCCGGCTGGGAAGTATGGCATCCACATGATCCCGTCGGAAAAAGACTGGACCATCATCTTCAGCAAAAACAACTCAGCCTGGGGTAGTTTCCAGTACAACCAGGACGAGGATGCGCTCCGAGTAACGGTGACCCCGGTCAAGGCTCCTCACCAGGAATGGATGGTGTTCGGGTTCGAAGATCTGGCTGGAACGGCTGCTACTGCCTATCTACACTGGGAAGAGCTAAAGGTTCCATTTAAGATCGAATTGCCCAAAGAAGAATAGCCAATCATTTCGAGCCTATTCTTTTGATTTTATATTTTATTTAGATCTGACATGCAGAGACATTTGAAAAACTACATTTCTATCCTTTGTACTTTTATTCTTGTCTTTTCCCTTAACGCGCATGCCCAAAGGATCGAAATTCCAGGCGCAGGTGAATTGCAGATAGGGCTTCAAAAACTCAATGTGCTTGGCAGTGTCCTGTATGTTGCCGCTCACCCCGATGACGAAAATACGGCCGCGCTGGCATATTTCTCGAAAGGAAGAAAATACCGGACTGCCTATCTTTCTTTGACTCGAGGCGATGGCGGACAGAACCTGATCGGACCGGAAAAGGGAGCTGAGATCGGGATCATCCGGACGCAAGAGCTCTTGGCTGCCCGGCGGATCGATGGAGCTGAACAGTTTTTTACACGCGCTGTCGATTTCGGCTACTCGAAAACACCGGAGGAAACACTGGAATTTTGGGGAAAGGAAGAGATCCTGGCCGATTTAGTCTGGATTATCCGCAAATTCCGTCCCGATGTGGTCATCACCCGGTTCGCCACGGACAGTTCCAGCGGTCATGGACACCATACAGCCTCAGGGTGGTTGATCGAAGAAGCCTTTCATGCGGCGTCCGATCCTCAAAAATTCCCCGAACAGTTGAAATATGTAAAGCCCTGGGCTGCCAAAAGATTGTACTGGAATAGCTGGCGGCCCAGAGAACAGGAAACCCAGGATCTGCAGAGGATCGACACCGGTGAATACAACCCTCTTTTGGGAAAATCGTACACGGAAATGGCCGCTGAAAGCCGGTCCAATCACAAAAGCCAGGGATTCGGGACGACCGGCAGGCGAGGAACGCAGTTCGATTATTTTAAGCTTGTTGCCGGAACCCCGGCATCGGCCGACATATTCGATGGGATCGATACTTCCTGGAAACGTGTGCCCGGCAGCCAAAAGGTGGAGTCTGTGTTGGCCGATGTCCTGGAGACCTTTGATTCACAGTATCCTTCGAAATCCATCCCTGGTCTTCTGGCTGTATACAAAGAGTTGACAAAACTTGAAAAGACCTATTGGGTCAACATAAAAATGGGGGAACTTTTGCGCGTCATTCAAGCGTGTGCCGGGCTCTGGATGGAGGCGATTGCAGGTGACTTTGCCGCTACCCCAGGAGATAAGATCGATATAAGGACCACCATCGTCAATCGGTCGGATTTTCCGTTCCGGTTACAAAAATTAAGTATCCCGAATATGACAGATGATATTGTCGAAAACATGCTGTTGAACAGCAATGAGTCACAGACCGTTGCGGAGACTGTCGTCATCCCGGCCGATTTTCCGATTTCCCAACCATATTGGCTTAAGGCCGAACCAAAAAAAGGAATATTCATGGGCAGCGAACAGAAAATGATAGGAGAGGCTGAAAATCCCCCTTCGATTGTCGTAAAAGTAAGCTTGAGCGCGAATGAGAATCTACTGGAATACTCTCTCCCTCTCTTATATAGGTGGAGAGATAGAGTGGACGGCGAACTTTATAGGAACTTCGAGATCAGGCCTTCGGTCACGATGCAGATGGAAAATAAAGTGAGCATTTTTCCTGATGAAAAGCCCAAGAGAATAAAAGTCAAAATGAAGAGCCACTCTCCGAATGTTTCTGGCCTGATTCGTCTTAAGGGAAGTGAAAAATGGAGCATTTTTCCTGAAACCATCCCATTCTCTTTCTCTGGAAAATACGAAGAACAGGAATTCATGTTTGAGGTCCAACCACCCAAAGCTTCCGATGAGACAGTGTTGACAGCCATTGCAGAGGTCAACAATAAAAAAATCGACCGCACCTTGGTAGAGATCTCCTATCCCCACATTCACAGGCAGGTCTATTTCCCGGAGAGCCGGATAAAAGCGGTAAGGTTGGATATCGAGCGATCCGGAAAAAAGCTGGGATACATAATGGGGGCCGGGGACGAAGTTGCCGCCAGCCTGCGAGATTTGGATTATGAGGTTGTCGAGCTGAGCGATGAGATGCTGGAAAATGGAGAGTTTTCCCAGTTCGATGCCATTATCACAGGAATACGCGCATACAACACACGGGAGCGCCTCAAACATGTGCAGGGAAAACTTTTAGAGTATGTTGAAGAAGGCGGAACCTTGATCGTCCAATATAATGTTTCCAGAGGGATGCTGATCGAAAATGTCGGTCCTTATCCTTTGACTATCGGGCAGGACCGCGTGAGCATGGAAAAAGCTCCTGTCCAAATTCTCCATCCTGAACATCCCCTTCTCAATTTCCCCAACCTGATCGGTCCGAAAGATTTTGAGGGTTGGGTCCAGGAAAGAGGGCTTTATTTTGCAGCACAATGGGATGAAAAATACGAACCGATGCTTTCTTCTCATGACACGAACGAGACAGAAAAAAATGGCGGCCTGCTGTACACCCGTTATGGCAAGGGTGTGTTCATATATACAGGATACTCCTGGTTCCGGCAGCTGCCCGCTGGCGTGCCTGGAGCTTTTCGACTTTTTGCCAACATGATCTCAGGTGGAAAATCGGATGAAAAACAGAAACAGTGAAAAACCGGACAACGGCCGAGAAAAACCGCCGATCTTTTCGTCCTGGAACCGGTGGTATGCCGTTGTTTTGTTGAATTTGGCGGTTCTCATCCTGCTTTTTTTTCTATTTACCAAAGCCTTTGAATAAAGAATCCTTAAGATCGAACATGTCTCCCTTGGCAAATGACTACATTTACGCATACGATAAAGTCGCTGAGTTTTTCAACGGGGACTTTCGCG
>Ga0307445_10000436_pt1 | contig 22509 bp, 3 predicted proteins | sample SalMarSW160330MG_FD_202147 | JGI IMG/M metagenome (GOLD analysis project Ga0307445, IMG submission 202147) | Salt marsh sediment microbial communities from the Plum Island Ecosystem LTER, Massachusetts, United States - SW1603-30 | ecosystem: Environmental > Aquatic > Marine > Intertidal zone >... | reverse complement strand
CTCTGAGAACTTCTTCGCTGTCCGACGCCACGGGCGAATGGAACTTCGCAGGATGTATGCCTAGCTCGCAACACCAATGATGACAGGCTTTCAAGGTTCCTCTCACAATCCCGCTACAACCTGCTACGCTCCCGGGCCGTCATGCACTGCTACGAGATTCTCAGGACCATCGCTTTCGCTTCCGTTGATATCTCCAGGCTCGCTGCGACTACTGTCCGAGGTTGCTTCCGTCTGACAAAGACCATCGCGTCCCTCAAGGCCGAGAACTTGTTCCTGTCACGTCAGCTCGCACTCTACCGGGAGCGGGAGGCGCCGAGGAAGCCGACCACGCCGGCCGTCCGGATGGCCATGGTCTTTCTGTCCCGGCTCTTCGACTGGCGAAGCGCGCTCGTCATCGTCCAGCCCGACACCTTCGTTCGCTGGCATCGGCAGGGGTTCAAGATGTTCTGGAGATGGAAGTCGCGCCGTGGTCGTCCGTCCATTCCACCCGAGACCGTCGACCTCATCCGCGACATCGTCCGCAGTAACCTCACCCGCGGCGAAGGCAAGATCGCCGAGATCCTCCAGCTCCGGCTCGGTCTCTGCCTTTCACCGCGCACCGTCCGGAAGTACATCCGCGACCTGCTGCCACCTCAGCGCCCGGCCGGCCGCGGCGACCAGCGTTGGGCAACATTCGTCAGAAACCATGCCAAGGCCATCGTGGCGACAGATTTCTTCACCGTCGTCTCCGCCACCTTCCGCGTCTACTACGTCCTCGTCGTGATGGAGATCGGCAGCCGCAGGATCCTCCACTTCAACGTCACCGTTCATCCGACCGCCGATTGGGTCCGCCAGCAGCTGAGGCAGGCCATCCCCTGCGATCACGCCTACCGCTTCCTCATCCACGACCGCGGTAGCGCGTTCAGCACCAGGGTTGACGAGACCATCAGGAGTCTCGGCCTGCGCCCGCTCAAGACGCCGTACCGCGCTCCCCGCGCCAACGCCTTCTGCGAACGCCTCATCGGCACCATCCGCAGAGAGTGCCTCGACTACCTGATCCCCCTCTCGCAGAACCACCTTCGCCTCATCCTCAAGGAGTATGTGACCTACTACAACACCGCTCGACCCCACTCCGGCCTCGGGCCAGGGATCCCGGAGCCGGCAGGCGGCGCGGTGCAGCTGCAGCCGGACCGGCATCGCCTTCCGGCGGATGTCCGTGTCGTGAAGATCCCGATCCTCGGCGGGCTCCACCACGACTACCGGCTCGAGAAGGTGGCCTGAGGTCGCCAAAGGGGTCGGGTCGCACAGATGAAGACACCGCAGAGCAAGAGCGAAGCTGTCACCTGGCCGGGCTCGCTCACCGGCTACCGCCGGCGGAACGTCGATCTGCAGCTCCTGGCGAGCACCTCACGATCCCTCACCGACCTCCTCCGGGCGGCTCCTCGGTCCTGAAACCGGTCGGATTCGGTTTCTGCGGAGGACACCCTGAGCTGTATCTCTCAGACATCTTTCCCTCTGTCGGCTCCTCATCCCGGCGACCCCTTCCCTCCACTGGGTCCCTTCGGGCTCGGTTCCCCAGCTTCCTCGGTACTATGCGTCGCTCCGACTCCCCGTCGCTCGTCCCGGTGGGCTCGTTTCCTCACCCAGCGGTACCGTGGTGCGCCCCTTCCCTCCCCCCGCGACGGCGGACGCTTTACCTCTCGCGGGTCAACGGCTTTGAGCTTTACTCCAGCGCCGCATCCTCTGGACCACGGAAACGACCGGGTCTCCCAGGTTCCTGGCGAACCCTCGGCCGCATGCCCTGCTCGCCGACTCCGGCGGGCTCCTGACGCCAGGCCACTACAGCGCCAGAATGTTGCCTTCCCACTCCAGGACAGGGTCGGCGCCCACAAAGAGTGATTTCGGAGCTGCACACACAGCCTACGACCTCGCTGTCTACGCTTCACCGCTTCGGTTACCCCCACGGCGCAAGACTCGCTTCCGGCTGGCGGCCACCCTTCGCCGGGTGGGACTCGTACCCACAGGGTCCGTTCGGAAGGTTTCCAAGAATCCGCTGTCACTCCCGACTCACGTCATCTCTTCCCCCTCCCCCAGGCTTCCCCTGGCGCACCCCTGGCACCAATGCAGTTTTTTCGGAGGACAGCCCCAAACCACACAAGCGCACCGCCACCCGCAGGAAGCAGGGCTGAGGCCGCAGGAACGCCGGCTCTGGAGCAGCCTGCTAGCGGTCTTGGTTAGAGCCTCCGTCGCCGTCAGCTTCACTCGGACCTGCTCCCTGTTGCTGAATGGAGTCGTTCGGCGCGGTCCGGGCTGGCTTTCTCCGCACTGCGCGAATCAAAAAGACGAAAGCGAGGCCAACCAGCAACACCGATGTGAGCCAGCCGAACCACCTCCAGCCCGACTGCCATGGAAGACTCACGGTCAAGGATGATGCCAGCATCGCTGCAAACGCTGACACCATCACACAGAGAAGATTCCGAACAACGGAGCCAACGTCGCGTCGAAACACGTCTGCAAACAAGACCGACGCGAGGAGCACCATCAGAAAGCAGAACATGAGAATCGATGAGTCCTTCGCCATGGCCACGGCTATGGGACCAGCATGGATTCTGTCCAGAAAGTAGGACACTCCTATGTAGATGAGGAAAAAGAAGAAGAGAGCTATGAAAAAGAGCACAGTAAAGAGGACCAAGTTCGCGACAAGACGCCCGATAAGTCGTTCCCTATTGGTCATTTTTGTGATCTCTCAGTGTCGTTACCCAAACGCCATAGGATCCAGCGTGCCCGAGCGTACTCGACCAACCGAGGGACCTCAAAACTACTCGTATAGCGAGCAAGACGGTCCAAATTGATCTCCTCTGAGAATCCCATCGTGCCTTTCCCGAAGCCCCAGGAGAAGGTCCGGGCATGTTCTCTTGCGTTGTAGCTGAATCCCAAGAAGTGTATCTTCGGAGTCGGCATGAGGCGCGGTCCCTCACCCCACTTGTAAGGTCTCTCCATGAACTCAACCGAGAGCGGGAAAACTGATGCACCAGTGGACGTTCCTTTCAGCCTTCCTTCCTCGTCGTACCGCTCAGCCATTATCTTAAACTCGGCCACGTTTTTCAAACCCAAGAACAGTCCCTTTTCTTTCGTGAGGCTACCAAAGGAAGTGAAGTACTGAAAAAGCGTTGTGAGCTTCTCAGCCTTGCGGAAAGTGAGGGGAGTGTGTTCCTCAATTGCTTTCTTCCACAGCGGCCAATCCCTGGTCTCATCGACCACGCTCTTCGTGCGAGCCTGCCCGAGGATATCGCGTCTGATAATGTCATCTACAACCAGTCTAAACAGTGTCGGTCCAGCGCTGTTCTCCTGCAGCAACGCATCTTCTATCCGCCGTCGATCCTGTCTCTTGGGTACACCATTCTCTGGCACCAAGTCTGAGTAGCGTCCACTAGTCCCCCGCCCGGCTATCGTCGCTCCGGCTCGTGCGAACACGGATTCGCCCGATGATCCAGGCCTCTTGTTGTTGGTCTCCCGATCTGGCTGCAGCGTGGCAGTATTCGGATCGCAGCCGATTTCCACCAGGCTGCAGGGTCTGGGCTCTGGTACCTCAGCAAGACCCCACGGATCCCTGACATTCAACCCATCAAACCCAAACGCCTGGTAGAGGTTGGGGCTGTCGACGGGGCCGAGGGGGTCGGGTTCGATAAAGGTGGAGGTGGAGGGCTCGTAGAAGCGGGCCCGGTAGTCGTAGAGGCCGAGCGGCTGGATGTAGGGCCGGCCGTGGAGGAAGCGGTCGTTGCTGGAGGTGGAGGCGGACAGGGGCGGCGTCTCGCTGGCCTTGGCCCAGACGATGTCGGCCTCGCCAGCGTGGCTGAAGGTCAGACCGCTCGGCGGGGCGTGGATCTGGTGCCCGGCCGGGTCGGTCAGGCTGAGCAGGATCGTCGCCTCGTAGTCGGCGGGCTGGTACAGGCTCGGGTCGTCCGGCGTCCACACCAGGATGCGGCCCTCGTAGCCCGGGACGTCGCCGCTCCCGCCGGCCGCGGTGTCGTACAGCGACAGGGTGCCGGTGACCTGCGTCGTGTTACGCATCAGTGAAAGGCTGGCACCGCTGAGCGACGCCGGGTCGATCGGCGAGCCGCTCACCAGCACCAGGGTGTTCTGGGCGTCGATGACCGCCAGAATGTCGCCCTCGCCTCCCAGCGGCAGGTCGAGCTCGTCGGTTTCTGCCGGCACGGTGAAGCTCTCGTCGATCGGCTGCGCCACCGCCATCCGGTTGCCGGTCGTGTCCTCGAGACCGGTCAGGTACAGTGTGTAGCTGTCGCCCTCGACCAGCGGCGGGTCGATGTCCACCCACCAGCGGCGGCCGTCCGCGGATTTCGACCAGTCGGCGTTGTCAAAGATCGGACTGCCGGAGCCGTCTCGCAGCTCCAGCGTACCATCGCCCAGCTGCACCTTCTCCGAAAACACCAGCTCCATTCGCTGCGCCGGCCGGTCCCCGCCGGCGGGACGCACCCGCGCCAGCAGCAGCTCGGGCACGGTCTGGTCGGTGCCGAAGATCCGGAAGCTGCCGTCCGGGCGGTAGACGTAGCTCTCGACCACGGTGCCGTCGGCGTCCGCCACCCCCTGTACCGTGCCCTTGTCGTCGGTCAGCGGGTACAGCCGCGACTCCAGGCTGCCGTCGAGGTCGGAGTCCCAGTCATACGCCAGCAGGTGGTCGACGCCGTCGCCCCAGTACAGCCGCTTGCGCTCCTGGAGGTCGCCGTTGGTGTCCTCGACGTACGCCGCCACCTCCTGGCTCCCGAACGGCGCCCGGTAGGTGCTGACACCGTTGACCGTCGCCTCGACCCGCCGGCCCAGCGGATCGTAGGTGAAGCGCGCCACGCTGCCGTCGGCCGTCGAGATGTCGAGCAGCCGGCTCGACCAGTCGTGCTCGTAGGTCAGCACCTCGCTGCTCGCCGAGGTCGCTGTCGACCGCGCCCCGAGCGAGTCGTATGCGTAGCTCCACCCCGGCGCCGAGGTCAGGCGGTGGTCATTGAGCTGGATGCCGAACGCTTGGAAGACCCTCTGACCACCGCTCACCAGGGTCTGGTTGACAAGGTCGTCGTGTCCGCCGGGTTGGAAGGTGCGGTTCAGCCGCTCTTGCGCCGCATTGCCCTGACCGCCCAGGACGGCGTCCGGCAGCTGCGGGAGTCCGGAGGTCTGGCTTCTCCACGTGGTCGCCCGCTGCGCGGCGTCGTGGCCAAAGGCTGTATCGGCCGTGAAGCTCGTCTGCCGGACCTCGTGGGTGAACCGCAGGGTCGGCGCGTACTGGCGTTCGAGCTGGTACCGCTGCGAGCCCCCGACGAGCCCCGCCACCTCCGCCGGCAGCCCCTCGAGGCTGTGCTTGCGGTTGAGGGCCAGCGCCCCCTGAGTCGTGTCGCCGAGGCGCAGGCCGTGGTAGCCGCCGCTCCACAGCACCTGTCCCGCCACCGTGAGATCTTCCATGCGGCCCAGGGCATCGCGGCCGATGTTGGCCTCGGTTCCGTCCGGGTAGGTCAGCTTGGTGATGGCGCCGTTGAGGTCGTAGTCCGCGCTGGTCGTGAAGGTGTGCGCCCCGACCGTGACCGTGTCCTCGCGCAGGTCGCCGGTGCTGGTCCAGCTGCGGCCGACGCTGACGCCGCGGTCGTCCAGGGCGCTGGTCAGCAGGTCGAGCGCATTGTAGGAGAAGGTCTCGGATAGCGGCCACAGGTCGTGCTGCCCCGGCCCGGGGACCACCGTGCGGCCGGTCAGACGCCTCGCATCGTCATAGCCGTTGGTGATCGTGGTGCCGTCGTTGAGCAGCGTATGGTCGAGCGTGCCGTCTGGGTTCCAGAAGAGGGTGCGGGCGACGCCGCCGGGCAGGTCTTGAGTCTTGACCCGCCCCGCACGGTCGTAGGTCGCGCTGAAGGCCGCGCCGCCGCTTTCGGTCATCTCCGTCTGGAAGCCGTCGAGGTCGTAGGTCAGCCACTTGTCCGCGCGGCCGCTCTGCTGCAGCTGCACCGATGTACCCAGGGCCGAGGTCGTGACCTGCGTCAGCAGCGGGCCGTCGTTCGACGGGTCCATCCGGCCCGACAGGTGATCGAGCACGTCGTAGGTCACGGTGCTGACGTGGCCGCCGGGACGGATTTCCCTTACCGGTCGCATCGCCGCGTCGTACTCGGTCCGGCTCGAGTACTCGCTCGGGCTGCCGGCGCCGGAATCGGCCGGCTGCTCGATGACCTCCCCGGCCACACCGCTCGGCCAATAGAAGGTCTTAATGTCGGTCAGAGTGGTCGGGCCGTCGAGGATCGTTCGCTGCCATGGGCGCCCGGCACTGTCGTTCGCGACCTCGGTGACGCGGCCTTCCGGTCCGTCGATACGGTTCAGCAGGCCGCGGTCCGCGTCGTACGTGTACGTGGTGAGGATGTCCTGCGCCTGGGCTGGGTTGCCCGGAGGCACGAAGCGCGCCACGTGCTCCTCGGTGATCTGGTCGGCGCCGTTGTACTGCAACTTCCGGTGACGCCAGGTGCCGCCCAGAGCGTCCCTCAACCCTTCGGTCTCCAGTCGCCCCGCGCCGTCGTAGGTCCGGTAGTGCACGCGCGACAGATCGTCCTGGGCCTCGATCAGCCGGGTCATACGGTCGTAGGTCAGGTAGGTGGAGTGGCTCCCGGGGTCGGTGACCGTCGTCGGCAGGTCGTCGGAACGCGCGTACAGTATCGACGTTGTCAGCCAGGCGGCGCCGTCCCACAGCTTGCGCGCCGTCTCGCGTCCCCGCTCGTCGTAGTCAACCGCCACGGCACGATCCGTCTCGTAGTGGACGACCCCCCTGAGGAACCCATCCGACGGGGTCGGCCATGTCGCAATGGGCGCCCCCGCCATCGGGCCGTAGCTGTACTGGATCGTCAGCTGCTCCGACGGGTTGAGGAAGCCGTAGCCTTTCAGCGTCTCCGTCTTCGGCAGCCCCGACTCTGTGGTCTCGTGCGCCACCGTGAAGTAGTTGAGGTCCGAACCGTGCTTCTCCAGAGTGACGCGCCCGCCGGCGTCGTAGGTGTAGCGAACGCGCTCGGCGGCGTCGGGCCACGCGTCCGATGTTGTCGGGCGATCGTCGACCCAGCGGTCGAGGACCCAACCGAGCTTGTTGACATTGCCGTGGGTCACGCTGTGGCCATGGCTGGGCCTCGACGCCGGCCGGCTTGCCTTGACGACGTTGCCTCGATCGTCGTAGGTCAACGTGGTTGAGACGCTTTCGGCGTCGCCACCGATCATGACGCCGACCGGAGGATGGACCGCGGAGACCTCGCCGCAGCCCGTCGCTCCGTCGTCATATTCGAAGGTCGTTGCGTAGGACGAGCTGCCGGCCGGCGCTCGCGTCGCAATACGACCGAGCGGGTCACGCCCGATCTCGACAAACCGTCCCTCGGGGTCGGTGACCTTGGTGACGCTTCCCCAGTCGTCGCGGTCGCTCTTCCAGACCCGCCCGGCCGGCAGCGTCGTCTGGGTCACCAGGTTGGTCCCAGGCTTGTACTCGTAGCTGGTGGTCTGGGCCTGGACCTCGGTCAGTGGGTCACCCTCACTATCGGGCGAGCGCGCCCGGGAGGCGAGGTTGAACCACATGCTCCGCGGCGCTCCCGGATGCGCCTGGAACCACCACTCCAGCGTGATCTCATTCTGGCCCTCGGTCGGCAGGTCGACGGCTACCGGCAGGGGATCCCAGTTGCCGTCTGCGTAGTGGTACAGCGTGGTGGCAGGATTGTCCGTGCCGACGGTGTCGCGCACCTGGCGCCCAACGTCGTCCCACTCGAGCTCCTCGACTTGCGCGCTGCCAGCGACAGCGACTCCCGTGGCAGTTGCCGTCTTGTCTCCGGGAGAGTACGCGATGGTCTGCTGAACCTCCCCGTGATGAACCACCTGTGCCAGGTAGGGGGCGTTATCGGCGCCGTTGTACTCGACACTGAAGATCGTGCGCGCCGGCTCCGCCCCATCCTTGACGCTCGCCAGTAGCACGCCCCGGGTCAGCGCGTTGATGGCGTCGCTTGGGTAGGCCGGGAGGGCACTGTCGCTCACCGTCCAGGAGTACGTCTCCTTGACCGTGTGGTCGCCCGTGGTCTCGTCGGGATCAAGCCTGATGTTCGCGATCTTCGCCTCCGTGAGGCGGCCGTGGTCGTCATACTGGTAGGAGTACTCACGGTTTGTGGAGTCGGTGGCGCTTTCGAGCAGGCCTTTGTCGTTGTAGGCAAAGGTGATCCGGCGCGGCTTCGAGTCGGTGGTGTGGAGGCCATTAATCTGGTTGATGGCCAGCAGGTTGCCGTCGGCGCCCCACAGATAGTCGATCTCCGACCCGTGCCCGGAGTTGGTGCGCAGGCGGTCGAGCGTCCGCTCGGGGTAGCCGTCGGCGTCGTACTTGGTCAAGCTGCCGTCCGGGTACCAGAGGACGGCGCCGCCGTCCCCGGCAGCGGTCAGCTCGAGCGGTGTGCCAACCGCGGTCAGCTTGGCGGCGGTGGCCCCCGGCCCGCTCTTCGAGAAGGTGTAGCGCACGCCGTCGGCGGTGCGCAGCTCGACCTCGCGGTTGGGCAGGTAGCGCAGCCGGCCGCCGACGTCCAGCGACCACCCCCACCCCAGCTCGCCCCAGCTAATGCCGCCGGAGCTGTAGGCGCGCGACAGCGCGACGTCGATTCCCGGCGCCGGCAATGTGAGGTCGGTTCGGGAGAGCTGCACGGTACCGGTCGAAAGCTCGGCCTCCGGCGCGGCAGCCGGCCGCACGTCGCCGGACGGTTTCTGGCCGACGGCGGGCGAAGGCGCCCAGGCGACCGAGGTGGCCTCGGTCTGCAGCAGCAGACCCTGTTCATCCATGCCGGCAAGCCAGGTGGAGCCGACGTCCTCGAGGCGCACCCGCATCCGCCCCGCCGAGGCGATCTCGACCGGCCCGCTCCCGGCGGCCGGGTCCATGGCGATCGGGGGAGTGACCGGGTGTGCCGCCGCGATCCCCCATGGGATGTCCTGCTGCTCGTCGCCGTCGAGATCGCGAGAGCAGTTTCGGCAGAGCGAGTACAGCCCCTTTACGGGGTCTGAGATCGTCAGCTCGGCACGCTGGGGATTGCCTAAGTTCTTCCAGACGCCGGTGCGGGCCCGCTCGTCTGCGATCAGCAGGATCGGTCGCTTGGAGATGAAGGTGTGGCGCGACGGGTCTGCACGGTCGTCCGTAAGCTCACGGTAGAGCTTGACGGTGGCCGAGGTCGGCAGCATCTGCGAGCCGTGATCCGGCAACGGCGCGCCGCCCGGGCCCAGGCCCTCGATTGTGACTTGAACGGTGTTGGTCCCGGCCGGGATCCCGGCCGCCCGCACCAGGATCTTCGCCAGGTACGGCGGGCGCTGGCCCTGGGCGTCCGCGGGCGCCTCCGGCACCCCGAGCGGCTGCAGGTAGCGGACCGGTTCGAGGATGCCGTCGCCGTCGGAATCGGTCACCAGCTGGACCATCGGCTCGCGGTACTGGACCGGAGTCGCCCCGACCCAGGCAACGCCCACGTCCGGATCGGCGAGCAGCGGCCCGGTGCCTGCCGGTACGTCGATCTGCTTCACGAGCTGCAGCGACGACTTGGAGGCAAAGCTGTACACCGCCATGTGACCGGCGTTGTCGCGCACTAGGACCAGGCGCGCCACCGGGTCGAGCGCTAGCGCCACCCGGTACGACTGGAACGGGAGGTCGGCGCCGGTGAGGTACTGCGGCCGGGCGTCGGCTCCATCGCCGATCTTGAGGATCTCGATCCGCCGGTGTCCGACAACGGCCACGATCGTGTTCTCGCTGCCGTCGTCCCAGTGAACGCGCGCCGAGGCGACGTCGGCGAGGTCGTCGCCGAGGTTCGTGCGCAGGCACTGCACGTAGCTCGGGGCCACCGCGACCGTGCCTCCGGTCTCGGAAACGCCGATCAGGCCGGCGTACGGCGTCGCGCTCAGCAGCAGCGGGCGGGCCGCGTTGTTACCGTCGTCGACACGGGGCGCAAGCGCCAGGCGCCCGTAGTAGACGCGGTCGGCGCTGCCGGGAACGTGGCACGGCCCGGAGGCGGTCTGCAGCCAGTTCCTGACCTGCTCGTTCTCCCGGACGGCGATCGCCTCCAGGCCCAGCGCCCCGTCGGCCGGCGCGAAGGTGATGTGGGCGGCCACGATCCGTCCCGCCTGGGCAAAGGCATACAGGATGGTCTCGGCGTGGATGCGGAGGATCAAGGGCTGCGTGTCGGTCACGCCGTCGGCCACGGTGAGTGGCAGAGAACCCGAGGCCGGAGCGTAGCCGCTCGCCAGAATGCGGCGGGTCACTCCGTCGGAGAGCACCACCGGATGGCCGGGGGTAAGCAGGTCGGCAGGGATCGTGACAGTCGAGCTATCATTCTCAGAGGTCACCGTGATTCCCTGGGGCGCAGTTGCAGGGGTAAACGAGATGGTCTGCGCCGTCACCTCCGCCCGCAGGAAGCCGGCCGACGCGCCTTCCTGCTGGGTGATGGCCAGGCTGGCCTGCTGCTCGGCCTCGCCAGGACTCTCGAGATCCTGCAGGCGCAGCAAGCGCAGCGCGATCGGCTGCGGCGGCACGCCGGTCATCACGGCCACCTGGCCGAAGCCGTCCGTGGTCACGGCGGACACACCGCCATCCACGGTGTTGAAGGTGCCGCGCAGCACCGCCGACGACGGGTCCGAAACGTCGAACGCCTTGAGCCCGGCGCCGCGCTCGGCGAGCAACAGCATGTCGCCCTCGAGGGCGGAGTCCGCGATCAGCTGGTCGTCCACCGGCGCCCCGTGGTGGGCCTCGGCTACCCTGAACGGCAGCTCGACGCTGACGTTGTCCTGCCCGTCGCCGAACGCCGTGAACAAGCTCTCCCGCAAGACCAACAGGTAGTGCCTACCGATCGCCCACGCCGACTGCGGCTCGATCGTCAGCTCGGTGCCGGCAGCGTCAACGGTCATCAGCGGGATGCTGTCGTCGCTCCCCATCGCGATGTAGTCCGCGGGGCGTTGCTCGTCCTTCTCGACCGGGCGGTTGAAGACCACCGTGACCGGCAGCTCGGCCGAGTACAGAATTCCCTCCACGGCCAGCATCAGGGGCTCGCCGAGCTGAGTCGGAACCGGGAGGCTTGTACCGCCGGCCTCCACTTTGCCCCGTGTTGCGGCACCGGTCTTGAGGTTGGTCAGGGTCAGGCGGGTGTTGTCGGCGAGAGCTCCAGCGGCGACGGTCACAGTCGTGGCACCGTTTTCGAGGTTGGCGGAGATGCCGTCCGCGAGCGGATGGCTGCCGTTCGCCGCCTTGAAGGAGAAGAGGTTGAACGGGTCGCCGGCTGTCGGCCGCAGGCGAGTCTCCATGGCACCGATGTTCCTGTCGTCGGGGAGGCCGAAGAGGCCGCTCGGAGGCGCGTCGAAGCCGCCCTCCCACAGCTGGTAGCCGGTGTCCGGATCGACCACCTCGAGCGAGAACGGCTCGCCCACCTTGACGGGCAGAATGAAGTCATATGGGCAGGCGAATGCATTTGACTGCGCCGCGGCGTCCGGGACGGTGGCGAAGCCGCCGTCGGTCACCACGGCTGCTCCACCCACGCCGAGGTCGCCGGCGGCGAAGCCGAGGCTCTGCTGGGACTCGAGGGCCATGACGGTCATGTCGTGGAGCACGCCGTTGAGGGCCGGGCAGCCGCCCAGATCTGCGGTGGTTGTGGCCATCGTGTGCGCGGTCGAGCTGGCTGTCGCGACCCCGGTCTTGCCGGCCGCGGTCAGGGTGCCGACTGAGAAGATACCGCTCGCCGCCGCCTGGTCGATCGGCATGGTGCGGTAGCTGCTCGTCTCCGCGTCCCACACCGCACGACCGACCATCATCGGGTACTGGCGCCCGCCGATCGCGACCACTGCTGCCAGAATCATGTCCTGCGTCGGGTCGTTCGGCGGCGAGGCGCCGGTCAGTCCGGCCGGCAGCGCCAGCGACAGCCCGGCGAGGGCGTCGGCCGACAGCTGGAGGTTGATGGCGGCGTGCGGAGTGACGAAGTCCGGGAGCGAGCCCGCGGGCAGGACGGTGGACGGGTCGACAGCAGTCGCCGTGACCATCGTCCCGTCGGGAAGCGAACCGGCGGGGACGTCGATCGTGATGCCGTCGTCCGTGGTGACCTCCCCGCCATCGGCACCGACCAAAGCGCCGGAGCCGTCGGCGTTGAGCCACACCGACAGTGGCACGACACCGAGGGAATCTCCGATGTCGGCGCTGCCGAGGATGTGGAGGAGGAGGTGATCGCCGACCTCCACCCCGTCGCTTCCATCCCAAGGTGCGAGCGGCAGTGTGAAGCTCCCGTCCTGTTCCGTTGCGACCGTGGTCGCACCGGCCTGGCGGTCAAGGTCCTCCGCATAGAGGTAGACGTTCCCCGGCACCGCGCCTGCGCTTCCTTCGATCACAGAATCGCCGGCCGGGACCCCCTGCCGTCCGGGCGCGTACAGCTGGATCTTTGACGGATCGACGTCGGTCGGGAGCAGGAACCGCTCGACCGAGAAGTGGAGCACGAAGTCCGTCCCGTCGCCGCCGGCGCCAGGGTTGAGCGGGTAGCCCTGCAGGTCGTGCACAGTTGCGTGCAGGGTCACCACTACTTGCGAGGCCGACGGGAAGTTGGTATCCGGGGTCCAGGTGATGCGGGTACCGTCCGTGGATAGCTCGACCGCACCGGACCACGGCTGCGCAGGATCGGTGCCAACGATGACGGAGACTTCCACCGTATCGGCAGCCACCGAGGCCGGGTCCAGCGGCTCGGAGATATCGAAGGTCACCGGGGTCGTCGAGCTGACCTTGGTCGCACCATCTTCCGGATTGGTGGCCGTGACCACCGGCGCCACGATCTGCAGCCCGATGTCGGTGTTCGGCAGCTGCTGGCCCGCGGTTGCGGCCAGCGAGAGGCCGCCGGCGTTGAGGAGCTGAAGGTCCGTGGCTGTGAGGTCGACCGTTCCCGGCGGCGACGCGATCGCGTAGACGGCGGCGACGCCGGTTAGGGCGGTGAGGCCGCCGCTGGCGTCGACGCGGCACTGGTGCTGGGCCGGGCCGGATCCCGAGACCTCGAGCACGGTTCCCCAGATCAGCGCCCAGGGGTCGGCGTCGGGGGTCACGACCAGGTACAGGCCGCCCTCCGTTACCCACGGCGCGCTCATGCCGTCGACCACGTCGGGCCGGCACTCGAGGCGCTCGCCGGCAAGCTCGGCGACGCCGATCAGCCGCCACACGGTCTGGTTCTGGATCTCGACCGGCCCCAGCACCAGGTACTGGCCGGCGGCCAGACCCGCGCCCGGGAAGCTCAGGGTGGCCGGCGTTGCCAGCTGGGCACCGCCGAGGTTGAGGGTGGCGGCGGCGACCGGGGTCAGGCCCGCCGGCAGCGGCGCGGGCAGGGTGTCGGTCGCATACGGCGTCAGCTCGACGCCGACGGTGTGGTCGAGCGCTGCCGGCGGCACGTCGAGGCCGAACCCGTCGGCGGTCAGCACGCTGCCGCCCGCCGGACCGACCAGACTCTCGGTGCGCACGGTCTGCGGCAGCTCGCGGATGTGGATGTCCTTCTCGCCCTGCTCGAGGGCCAGGCTGCGGGCGGCCTGGGAAGCACCGAGGCCGAAGCTCGCCACCATGCCGGCGTCGCGCCGGTAAAGGACCAGGTCGGTCGCTGCCGGTGGCTGCACCAGCAGGGCGCCGCCGACCAGATGCAGCGCCTCGTCGAGGCGGGCCTCGATCGGCAGGCCGGACGGCACCGCGTTGTCAAAGGTCACGGTGACGCTGGCTTGGGAGACCTCCATCGGCAGGATCACAGGTGGATCGAGGGCGAGCTCCGCGCTCGGGCCTTCCGGCTCGACTGAACCGGCGGCGGGCAGCGGGCTGCCGGGCACCGCCACGCCAGGCGAAGTGGGATCGGGGTCGGGAACCACGACCGCCCAGGCGCCGGGACCGGTGACGTCGATGGTGGCGCCGTCGGCGGCGGCGATCCAGTTGAGGCTCGTTTCGTCGAAGCGCGCGACGACCGCGTTGGACACCGCTCCGACGTCGAAGGTCAGCACCGCCGCCGGGTCGAAGGCGAAGCCGTCGGGAACGCCGACGTGGGCCGCGGCGAGCGGCGCCCAGCCAAGCGGCAGCAATGACGGCAGTCCCTGCTCGGAGACTGATGTGAGGGACACCTCGACGCCCTCGGCCGGGACGGCGCCTGCGTCCACTGTGAGCTCGGCAGCGCCGGCGGTCAGCTGCGCAGCGCCGGTGAGCTGCTGTGGCTCGGCCGCCGCCACCAGGCGCACGTCAAACAGCACCGTGGCCGCGCCGGCCACCGGCACCACGCGGCGCCACGCCGGCAGCCGGCCGGGCGCATCGAGACGCACCACCACCGGTGACGAGGTCACTGGCAGCTGGTAGCGGCCGCGACCGTCGGTGGTCACGGTCAACGGGTCGGTCACCGGGTCGCCGTCAACCACCAGCGCCGCCTCAGCGCCGGCCAGCGGCAGGCTGCGCTCGTCGTCGAACGCCTCGCCCGCGACCAGGGTTGCGCCGCTGTCGCCGACAAGAACCGTCGTGTACGGGGCGAGGGCGTTGCCCGCGGGATCGGTGATGCCGCTGGTGAGGCCGAGGGTCAGCGGCTGCTCGCCGACCGGAGGCGGGGCCGCGAGCGTCAGTCGCACCCGCGTGCCCGCGATCTCGATCGTGAACGGAAGCGGTCCCGAGACGCCGTCCAGGGTCACTGTCGTGCCGGCGGTCACGGTTGCCTCGGCGGGCGGCTCGGAGAGCTGGACGTCGATCGTGACGTTGCCGTCGAAGACGGCGGACACCACGTGCGGCGGCTCACAGTCCCGCTCGACGGTCAGCGGCGTGGTCTGCGAACGGTTGCCGGCGGCGTCCACCGCGGTCAGGCTGACGCGGACCGCACCCGAGACAACGGTCGGTACGAGGTCAAGCGACCACGAGCCGTCGGCGGCCACCGTCGCACTGGCCGGCTGCACGCCGCCCGAAGCCTCGACCGTGGCGTCGGGCTCGGCGGTCCCGGTGAGGCTCAGGCTTGCAAAGCAAGCCGGGCTCGGCGGCGCGTCTACCTGTGGCTCGGCGGGCGCTGCTGTGTCTGCGGTGGTGAAGGAGCTCGAGGCCGCCGTTGTCAGCGTATGGCCGGCGCGGTCGGTGACCGAGGTCGCGACGGCCAGCACATAAGCCGTGTTGTCGGCGAGGGCCGAGGCCGGGGTGACCAGCACGCTCGAGCCATCACCCTGGGGAAGCAGGGTCACGGCGGCCGGGTTCTCGCCCTGGCTCAGGGTAACGGCGCCGGCCAGGGTGGCGGGGTCGACCGGCTCCGTAAAGCGCACCCGCAGGCTGACCGACGGCGGAACTCCGGAGGTCCCGTCCGCCGGCACCAGCGAGGCGACCTCGGGCGGGGTGGTGTCGACGGCGACCGAGACGGACGCCGTGCCGCTGTTGCCGGCCGGGTCGAAGGCGCGCGCGGTGACCGTGCCGGCGCCCTCGGCCAGGGTCAGGTTCGCCATCGTGAAGGCGCCGCCCTCTCCCAGCGTGGCCGGCTGGCCGTTGACTGTCACATGGTCGATGCCCTGCGCGTCGCTGGCGGCGCCGGTGACGGTCACCGTATCCGTATCGAGAATCGCGCCCGCCACCGGCTGCGTGATGGCCACCTGCGGCGCGCTCTGGTCCACGGTGAGCGTCCGCTCGACGGTCACCGAGTTGCCGAGTGTGTCGGCGGCGGTCACGGTGACGGTGTGGCTGCCCTCGGCCAGGGTCAGCACCGTCGTGAACGTGCCATCGCCGGCGACCGCGGCCGGCTGGCCGCCGACGGTCACGGCGCCGAGATGGGGATCCGTCGCCGAGCCGCTGACGGTCACGTCGCCGCTGCCGAGGATCGCGCCGGCGCCGGGCTCGCTGACGGTCAGCTGCGGCGGCGCGGTGTCGCGCTCCACGGTAATCGACGCCTGCGCGGTGTTGCCGGCGGCGTCGGTAGCGACGGCGGTCAGCACGTGGCTGCCGTCCTCGGTGAGCGGGACCTGCGCCTGGAAGGCGCCGCCGGCGAGCGCCGCGGTGGCACCGTTGACCTTGACCGACTGAAGGTGATCGTCGGCCGCGGTGCCGGTAACGGTTACCGAGGCGTCGGCGAGCAGGGCACCGTCGGGCGGCGAGCTCACGCTCACCGTCGGCACCGCCGTATCGAGCACCAGCCTCAGGGTGGTCGAGGTGGTGTTGCCGGCCTGATCGGTGGCGACGATGGCGAGGGCGTTCGAGCCCTCGGCGAGGGTGATGCCGGCGGCCGTGAAGACGCCGGAGGTCAGCGTCGCCTGCTGACCGGCGACGGCGACCGAGACGGCGTCATCGGCGGTACCGGTGACGGTCTGCTGGGCGGTCGCCGTGACGGTGCCGTCGGCCGGGGTGATACCGGCCAACACCGGCGCCGTGGTGTCGATCCGGAACGTGCGCTCCGCACTCGCCTGGTTGCCGGCGGCGTCGGTCGAGGTCACCGCGAGCAGGTAGCTGCCCTCGGCCGGGACCGGTGTGCCGGAGGTGAACGGCTGGCCGTTGAGGGTGATCTCGGTCGTGACCTCGGTGGCGTCGGTGACCTCCACGACCGGGGTCACCGGCTGGTTGGTCACCAGGCCGTCCTCGAGCGGCGAGCCGCCGTCGGTGACGGTGATGACCGGCGGGTGGGTGTCGAGGGTAACGCCCCGGCTGACGGTCGACGTGTGGCCGAGCGTGTCGGTGGCCGCCACAACGACGTCAGCGGCGCCCTCGGTCAGCGTCAGCTGGCCGGTGAACGAGCCATCGCCGGCGGGAGTGACCGGCGAGCCGTCGAGGGTGACGGCGTCGAGATGGGCGTCGCTGACCGTGCCGGTGACGTTGAGGGTGGCAAAGCGCGTCACCAGGCCGTCCGCAGGCGCGGTAACGTCGAGCTGCGGCGGCTGGGTGTCGCGGTCGTAGCTGGCAGCGAGCGAGCCGGTGTTGCCGACCCCGTCGACGGCCTCGACGCTGACAGCGTTTGCGCCCTCGGTCGCCAGCGGGACACCGGCGGCGGTGAAGTCGCGCCAGTCGCCGGCCGGCGCGCCGAGCACGCCGGCGACCCCGCCGGCGCTGACGCTCACGGTGTCGGCCGACACCTGTCCCGCGAGGTCGACGGTGGTGGCGTCGAGCACGCTCCCTGAGGCCGGGGTCAGCCCCTGAATCACGGGCGGCGTCAGGTCGACGGTGAAGGTTGCGTTGGCGGTTGCCTGGTTGCCTGCCTCGTCGGTTGCGATCACCTCGAGGGTGTGGTCGCCCTCGACGCCGTAGGGCGTGCCCAGGGTGTAGAGTGCGCCGTCGATGGTGGCGGTCTTGGTAGTCGTCGTGTCGTCCTGGACCTGGGCCGTAAAGACGGCGGGACGGCCGAGAAGGACCGGCCCGCTGACCTGGGTGCCCGATTCGTAGAGCGTGATGACCGGCGGTGTGGCGTCGCGGATCACCGTGACCGCCGCGGCAGCAGTGTGACCGAACAGGTCGGCAGCGACCGCGGTCAACGTGTTCGAGCCCGAGCTGAGCGGGACGGTCGCGGTCCACTGGCCGCCCACGAGGGCGGCCCCCACACCATTGACAGCTACCGACGCAAGGTGGGCGTCGGACGCGGTGCCGGAGACCTCGATCGTGTCATGGCCGGTGATGGTGCCGTCGGCCGGGGCGGCGATGGCTACGGCGGGCGGCAGCGTGTCGCGCTCGATGTGGAGCACGAGGTCGGTTGAGTGCCCGACGCCGTCGACCGCGTGAAGGGCGATCGTGTTGGCCCCCTCGGCAAGCGGCGTCGCGGCGGAGGTGAAGGCGCGCCAATCGCCGGCGGGATCGGCCAGGGTCGCCGGCGTGCCGGCGACGGTAACGGCCGTGGCGTCGGCGCTGACCTGACCGCTGATGACGACTGCCACGTCGCCGACAAGGCCGCCCTCGGCGGGCGCCAGCTGGTCGAACGCGGGTGGTGTGAGGTCAACTCCGAAGGAGCGCTGCGCGGACGCCTCGCGGCCGGTGATGTCACCGGCGGTCATCTCGATCTGGTGCAGACCCTCCTCCGCGAAGTCCGAGCCGACCTCGTACGGCGAGCTGTCGATGGTCGCCGTGACATCTGGCGTGCCGACCGCGCCGGTCACGGACGCGGTGAGGTTCACTTCACGGCCGAACCAGGCACCGTCGGCCAGCGGCGTTCCCGACTCCAGGATGTCGAGCGTCAACGGCTCGAGCGCCACGTAGCCCATTTCGTAGAGCACCGCGCTCGCGTTATGCCCGCGCAGCGCGAGACCGCCGCCCTCGGGCACGATCTGCGAGACGCCAAGCAGCCAGTCGGGTCCGTCGATGTAGAGGTAGCTGACCCAGATCCTGAACGGGCACAGCTCGATCAGATAGACGTAGACGCCGTCAACCTCGCCGGTCGACCACTGGCCGAGCTCGGAGTCGCTCGAGGTCCAGGACAGCGTGGTCTCCCAGCGCGGGTCCTCGTCGACGAGGCCGTCGCCGTCCTCGTCGCCGTTGCCGGGTGGGTCCTCGTCGTACAGGCCGTCACAGTCGTTGTCGACCGGGCTGAGGCCGAGAAGGGCCTGCGAGCCGGGATAGTCGGGAGCGGCGCCGTAGTAGTTGTAGCGGAAACGGCTGCAGCCGGCCGGTGTGGCCACCGCCTGGCGGTAAGTCTCGACCTCGGTGGGCGTGGCAAAGTGGACGGCCTGATCGTGATCGGTCGTGATCTCGCGCTGGCCTTTGACCGTGGCCTCGACATGGACGCCGCCGTCGGCTTCCGGCCCGACCCGCATCGGCCACGCGGCGTCGGTCTGCGCCGGCAGGGAGACGCCGGCCAGCACCTCGAGAGACAGCTGGTCCGCCTCGCGGTTGCCGCTGCCGCTGGTCCACAGTCCGGCCTGGAGGTCGGCGCCCTTCAGGTCCGGGTGCTCGTTCGCCGTCAGCAGCGGGTGGTTTGGCTCGTTCTCCCCGTCCTCCCATGCGTACACCGACCACTCCTTGCCGCTCTTCTGCTGGCGAACGTCGACCTCGACCCAGAACCAAGTGCCGGCGGCGGGGTTGAACGTCCCGGTCCGTTTCAGGCCCTCCCAGGTGGAGGCCGAGCTCGATATGTCGATGCGCGGGCCTCTCTGGTCGGGAACCGCACCCACGATGTACCACTGGCCGTCGGGGGTCACCAGGGCGAGGCCGATGAGACCGTCCGCGGAGTCGAAGCGAAGACGGCCGCGGAAACGGAAGCTGGCGTCGGCGATGCCGGGCACGGTCCATACCTGGAACGAGCCCGACGGAGGTGCCGGATGCTCGACCGAGAGCGAGCTCACCGCGCTTCCGGTGCGTGCCCGCACCCTGACGACTGGACCCCTCGCGCCCGCAGTCGTTGCGCTCAGCTGGAAAACCCCCGGAGTACCCGCCACCAGGTGCGGGAGGTGCCCGCGTTGTCCGGGCGCCAGCCGGTAGGTGTCCGGGTGCCCGGCGCGCGCCCTCGCCTGCGCCGAGGCCGGCGCCGCGGTTGCCAGCAGGCTGCCCGCCATGAGCAGGGCCGTGAGCCATCTTCCTCGTCCGCTACCAGATCGGATCGTCATGCGTCTCTCCACCATGTCCTCAGGGACAGCTACAAACGTCGACGGGCACCGGAAGCACACCCGCCTCGCTCAGCGCATACAGCTTTGCCGTGCAACCGGCCGGAACCGGCCGGTACTCGCGCGCGCCCTGGAGGTCGGCGCAGGTCTCGGGCACCGGGGTGCCGCCCAGGAATGGCTCGGTAGCCCACGCGAACGCGCGGACATCGCCGAGATCGGCGACCCAGGAGACCGGCCAGCCGTCGGCCCCGCCGTCGCTGGTGTCGACCTCGAGCACCCCGTCGTCGAGGCCGGCCGCAACCAGGACCTTCGCGCCGCTGGCGCAGTCGCCGACCCACACGTCGCGCGGGTCTCCCGGCAGCTGGACACTGTCGACGACGGTCCCGGATGCCCCGATGTCCGCGCGGTCATGAAGGTCGAGGCCCCAGCCGCGCCGCACGATCCACAGACTGTCGAGGTCGGCGCCATATTGGTCGTAGGAGAAGGTGCCGCCGTCCATCGCCACCCGCTGGCCCTTGCCATCGTCGGGCAAAGGCGACGAGCCGAGGGTCTGGATGCTCTCCGGGTTGCTCACGTCCACCACCACCAGGCGGTCGGGCGCGCCCGTCGCCAGTAGCCAGAGCCTGCCGTCGGGCGCGAGGTACATGTCGGCGACGACACCGACACCGTCGAGCAGGGTGGCGGTGCCGAGCTGTGACGGGCTGGCCGGGTTGCTGACATTGACCGTCGCGATCTCGAGGCTGTCGGCGGAGGCGGCCACCACCAGGTCGGGTCCGACCGCCTCGACCGCGCCGACACCGCCATCGAACGGCAACACCTGCCCGAGGCCGGCCGGCGTCCCCGGGTCGCTCAGGTCGACGACCGTCAGCGCATCGCCGGCGATGTAGAGCTGCTCCGGACGATCCGGGTTCCCGGCAAGGTTGTGGATGTTGGAGGTGTTGACGTTGTACTTATCCCAGTGGTCGGTGTTGTACCACCAGATGCGGGCGCGCGCGTCGCCGGCGCGCCCCATCGCCCGCCAGCCGGCGCCCGCCGCAACCGCATCGGCATCGCACGCGAAGTAGCCGGAGCGGCAGGATTCGTCGTAGAAGGCGGGGCCGGAGTTGAGGTCGGTGGTGAGGTCCAGGTAGTAGGCCCCGTTGTCAGCAATGTCGTAGGCACCCATATCTTCCCAGACAATGTCCGTAACGCCGTTGAGCTCGGGTGGCAGAGCGATATTCAGGTTCGCCCACGGATCGGTCACGTCTATTGTCAGGTCGGGATACGCCGGCTGCCCATCCACGTCGACACCTTGACCATAGACCGAGAGCTCCGCCCCTTGGGCCGAGGAGAATGTCAAGCCTCCGGGCGCAATATGCAGGGCGCCGGCCTCCAGCCTCATATGTGGGGCATGCAGCTCGGCGTACCCGTAACCAAAGCGGTTAGAGAGATTAATCGAGTACAGCCCTCCCGCCGTCGCAACGTAAACAACCTCGTGGACCTCGGTAACTCCAACTACGGGGCCCTCAGGGAGGTCATCAATGGCGACCTGGGAGCCGGACTCGTAGTAGGCCAAGGAACCATTATCCAGCCCAGCCAAGCCGTAGTAGCCCGCGAGGGTAGCAGCCTCAATCGTCCGGTCCGTTGGCGGCGTGAGTGTTTCGCTGACGGGCATGGCGAGAGCTGACTCCCCATCCGGCCACTCACCGTCGCTCGCCAGCTGGTACAGGCGCACGACGCCGTCGCCCGTCCACACGGCGAGGATGTCGTCCTCGAAGTCGGCACGCACGGCCTGTGCGGGAAGCTGATCGAGCGTTACCGAGCGGTCGGTGACGACCACGGGAACCGCCGGATTCGAGATGTCGACGACGATCACCGGGTTGGGATAGGCATCGCTAACGACACCCACGAAGCTGCCCGGCAGCGGGAACACGGTCAGCGGTGTGACAGTGCCGCTCGAGTCCAGCACCACGGTTGCGCCGGGGTTGCAGACGAAACGGCCGTCGAAACCGTTGTCGACCGCCGCCAGCAGGTAGGCGCCGTCTCCATCATGACCGGCGAAGATGAAGTGCCCCCCGTGGACCAGAGCCGCGTCAATGTCGACACCGCTGCCCAGCGGCTCGTCGTCGAACCACAGCCCGTTGCTGCTGTCCCAGGCCAGGACGTGCGAGCCCTCGATCCAGCTCAGGCCCCAGTCGCCGTGAATCAACATGTTGTGCATGTCCCCGTAAGGGCTCGGAACGTGCCAGTCGGAGACCAGCGGGTGCCACGGATCGGGAGAGTCGAGGCGTATGAGTCGGCCCTCGCCGTCATCAGTGGCAACGAGGATCCAGTCCTTGCCCCGCGACAGGCCGGTGCCACCGCTCCGCCCCACGTTCAGCGGCTGCACCAAGTCGCCCGGGATGCGCCCGATCGGAACCGGATCGCCGCACACCGGGGAATCGGAGCCGTTGCAAGCAGTCAGTGTCAGCTCGTCGCCCGCCGCACCGCCATCGACCGTTCCGAGAACCGACGCTGCCGGGCAGGGATCGCCCAGATCAGTCGTAGTTCCTTGAGCAGGGTCGTTAATAATGAGGTTCACGGTACTCAGCCGGTTCGATAGAGCAGTGGCCGGCACCGTCACCTGCCCGCCGCCCGCGATCATCACCCACGCCGGGTCGATGACCGGCGCAGAGGATGGTGCCGTCGCGACCGCTGCCGTCGACTCCGCCCCTCCCCCGGCCGACTCGGCCGACACGACGATCGTCGCTCCGGGCTCGGCCTGCTGCAGGTCGACGGAGAACGCGGCGCCGCTTTCGATCGTGATCGGATCGGACTGCCAGTCGGGTGTTGGTTCGGGGTTGTCGACCGTGGCGGTCACGAGCACCGATCCGGAAGTGTTCGTCACCGCCCCCGATCCCGCCCGCAGCACCGGGCTGCAGCCGGACATGTCGAGGCTGAACGATGCCGGATCAATCTGTGCCGTGAGGTCGTCATCGAGAATGGTCGCTGTCGCCGTGAATGGCTCAC
>Ga0307445_10000432_pt1 | contig 22622 bp, 18 predicted proteins | sample SalMarSW160330MG_FD_202147 | JGI IMG/M metagenome (GOLD analysis project Ga0307445, IMG submission 202147) | Salt marsh sediment microbial communities from the Plum Island Ecosystem LTER, Massachusetts, United States - SW1603-30 | ecosystem: Environmental > Aquatic > Marine > Intertidal zone >... | reverse complement strand
CTTAACGTTACTCCCCTGGCGGCCGGCCTGACCGAAGTCGCCCTGATTGCGGTGTTCACCGCCCTGAACTCCTTCGGCAGCAAGGCCGTCGGCAAGGCGGAGTTTTACATCGTTATCGTCAAGCTGCTCATTCTGGGGCTCTTTATCGTGCTGGGGTTTCTCACCCTCAACGTCGGGAACATCCAGCCGACGCTAAGCGCCGCGGGGGCGTCGGGCACGCTATTGGCCGCGGTGATATTTTTCCTGTCCTACATGGGTTTCGGCCTGGTTACCAACGCCTCGGAAAACATCATAAATCCGACCAGGAACGTGCCCCGGGCAATGTTCATCAGCATCGCCATCGTCATGGTGGTCTACGTGGCGGTATCGCTGGCGGCCATCGGCAATCTCTCCATCCCGGCCATTATCAAGGCCGAGGACAACGCCCTGGCCGAAGCCGCCAAGCCGTTTCTGGGCAACGCCGGGTTTATCCTGATTTCGGTGGGGGCGCTTTTCTCGGTGTCTTCGGCCATCAACGCCACCCTGTTCGGAGGGGCCAACGTGGCCTATTCCCTGGCCAAGGACGGCCAGCTGCCCATATTCTTCGAACGCAAGACGTGGCGCCAGTCGCCGGAAGGCCTGTACATTACCGCTATCCTCAGCCTGGTATTCGTGCTCGCGTTAAACCTCGCCTCAATTGCGGCCATAATCAGCTCTATCTTCACGATTATCTATATATTCGTGCTGATATCCCACTACCGGCTGGCCGGCAGCGTCGGGGGCAGCCGGCGGCTGATTTTCCTGAACATCATCGTCCTGGGCGCCGTACTGGCCGGCCTTATCTACTACCAGTGGCAGAACCAGCGCACCGCCTTTTACGGGACAATAGCCGTCCTGGGCGGCGTTATCGTGATGGAGAGCCTCTACCGCCGCCTCGCCCGGCGCCGCCTCCGCAGGGGCGGCAGCACCGGCCCGATGCCGCCTGACATACCGTAGCGCCCCCCGTCACGCCTTGACGGCGCGGGCCACGGCGCCGCCCAGCTCCCGGCACTTGCTCAGGTCGTCCGGTTTGGGCTGCCACTTGGCGCGCACGCCCCCGGCCACCGGGGGTATCTGGCACTTCTCCAGGTGCTCCTCGATGATCTTCACCGCTTCACCGCTCCAGCCGTAGCAGCCGAAGGCGGCCCCCACCTTGTTGCGGAACTTGAGCCCCTTGAGGTCTTCCATAATCGGGGCGATGGTGGGCAGCACCCCCTGGTTGAAGGTCGGCGAGCCGACGATGACGGCTTTGGCCTGGAAGATTTCGGCGACGACGTCGTTGCGGTCGGCAGTGGGCATGTAGAAAAGGCGGTAAGGCACGCCGGCGGCGGCCAGCCCCTCGCCGATGGCCTCGGCCATATGGCGGGTGCCCTCCCACATGGAATCGTAGACGATGACGGCCGATTTTTGCGGCGTCTGGGCCGCCCACTCCTGGTACTTTTTAACAATCTGGAGGGGGTCTTTTCGCCAGATGATGCCGTGGCTGGGGGCAATCATGCTCACCGGCAGGTTGAGGGCCAGCACCTCCTCGATTTTCTTGCTGACCATCGGGCTGAAGGGGGTGAGGATGTTGGCGTAATACTTGAGCGCCTCCTCGTAAAGCTCGCCCTGGTCCACCTGGTCGTTGAAGCGGCAGGCGTGGGCGTAGTGCTGGCCGAAGGCGTCGTTAGGCATGAGGATGGCGTCGCCGGTGAGGTAGGTGAACATGCTGTCCGGCCAGTGGAGCATGGGCGCCTCGACGAAGACCAGGTCGCGCTTACCGATGCTGATTTTGTCGCCGGTCTTGACCGCCCGGAACTTCCAGGGCTGGTGGTAATGCCCCTCGATACTCTCCAGCCCCCGCGGGGAGACGATGACCTCGGCCTTTGGGGCGCGGCGCATTACCGCCGGCAGCGCGCCGGAGTGGTCGGACTCGGCGTGGTTGGCGACGACGATATCCAGCTTGGCCGGGTCGATAATCTCGCTGATATTGGCCATAAGCTGCTCCCGGAAAGGCCCCCAGACGGTGTCCACCAGCACGTTTTTCTCGTCGGTAATGAGATAAGCGTTGTAGCTGGAGCCGCGGTGGGTGGTCAGCTCGTAGCCGTGAAAATGCCGGAGCGCCCAGTCGACCACGCCCACCCAGTAGACCCCCTTGGTCAGTTCGGTAATCATGGCTGTCTCCTTTCGGTATTTCCCTGATTGTATTTTAGCCCGTCGGCGTAAGAAAATCATAAAATGACGGCGGAAAAAGTTGCGAAACTATGACATTTTGGTACAATGTCATCACGAAGATGGCTAAAAAAGAGACGCTCCAGGTGGGCAACCGGGCGGTGGCGATAACCCACGCCGCCAAAGTCCTCTTCCCCGACGACGGCATCACCAAGGGCGACCTGATTGACTACTACCATAAAATCGCCCCGACGATGCTGCCCTATCTTGAGGGGCGGCCGGTGATGATGCGCCGTTTCCCGCGGGGGATTACGGGCGAGGGGTTCTACCAGAAGGAAATCGGCGACTATTTCCCCGATTGGGTAAAGCGCGCCACCCTGCCCAAGCAGGCAGGCAGCACCGACTACGTCGTCTGCGACGATGCCGCCACGCTGGTCTACCTGGCCGAGCAGGACTGCATTACCCCCCACGTCTGGCTGAGCCGGGTTGACCACCCCGATAACCCCGACCTGCTCATCTTTGACCTCGACCCCTCCGACGGCGACTTCGCCCCGGTGCGTCAAGCTGCCTATGCCCTGCGCGACCTGCTCAGCGACCTGGGGCTGCCCGTATTCCTCAAGACCACCGGCTCGCGCGGCCTGCACGTGACCATCCCATTAGACCGTAAGGCCGGCTTCGACCCGGTGCGCGCCTTCGCCCGCGACGCGGCCGCGTATCTGGCGGCGCGCGACCCCAAGAACCTGACCGTGGAGCATCATAAGGACAAGCGGCGGGGGCGCGTCTACATCGACGTCATGCGCAACGGCTACGCCCAGACGGCCGTCGCCCCCTACGCCGTCCGGGCCAGGCCGGGGGCCCCGGTGGCCGCGCCGCTGGACTGGGACGAGCTCAAAGACCCCAAGCTCAACGCCCGCACCTATACTATCGCCAACGTCTTCCGTCGTCTGGAACGCAAGAAAGACCCCTGGGACGGCATCTGGCGGCGGGCCGCCTCGCTCAACGAGGCCAGCCAGCGCCTCAACGCCATGAAGAAAGGCAAGGGGGCCTGATGCTGGAAGGCTACCGCGCCAGGCGTGATTTTACGGCCACGCCGGAGCCGGAGGGCAAGGCGGGCCGCGGCGGCGAAAACCGCTTCGTGGTGCAGGAGCACCACGCCCGCAGCCTCCACTACGACTTCCGCCTGGAAATGGACGGCGTGCTGCGCAGCTGGGCGGTGCCCAAGGGGCCGCCGCTTGCGCCCGGCGTCCGCCGCCTGGCGGTGCAGGTGGAAGACCACCCCGTGGAGTATATTGACTTTGAGGGCGAGATACCGGCGGGGCAGTACGGGGCGGGCCGGGTGAGCATCTGGGACAAGGGCACTTACGTGCTGCAGGAAAGCAAGCCCGACGAGCTCAAGGTCAGCCTCAAGGGGAAAAAGCTCCGCGGCCACTACGCTTTGGTGCGCCTGCCGAAACAACCTAAAAACTGGCTGCTCATCAAGGGGCGGGATGGCTAGACGACTCGGCCTTGTAGACCCGGCATAAGAGCGCCCGGGTGGGCCACCCGCCGGTGAGCCGGTCGCAGAACTCGGCGCCGTCCGGGGTGAGGACGTTGGCGTTGGACTTAAACACCCCGAAGAGGTTCGGCGCCTCGCCCGGCTGCTCGGGAAACCACCAGCTTGCCTCGGCGTTGACCACGTCCGGCAGGATGCCGGGGTTGAGGCTGGCCCGCTGCTGGATGCGCCCCCGCCGCGTCTCAATCCAGACCCAGTCGCCCTCCTCAATGCCCAGTTTGGCGGCGGTATCCGGGTGGATGGTCAGGAGCGGGTCGGGGTGCCTTTCCCGCATGCCGATGCCCAGCTGGCGGTGCTCGGAGTGGAACATGGGCATGAAGCGCCCGCCGGTGTTGAGGATGAGGGGGTACTCTTGGGCGACATCGGGCGTGCTCAGCGGCGATTCCGGCGGCTCGACGTAGTCCGGCAGGGGGTCGCCGCCCAGCTTCTCCAGGACGGTGCTGGCCAGCTCCAGCTTGCCCGAGGCCGTGGCGAAGCCTTCCTTGTCGTACTTCTGGTATTCACGTGCCCCCAGGATGTAGCCCGTCCCGGCGAACTCCGCGTAGGTCATGCCCAGAGGCTTGATGCGGTCGGCGATGACCTCCTCCAGCGTCTCCCAGGGCCAGTCACTTTTATCCTGGCCGGTGGCCAGCGCCAGGTCGCGGAAAAAGGTGTAGTCGTCCTTCCGCTCGCCCAGCGGCGCCACCGCCCGCTCCCCGCCCCAGACGACGTCGGTGAAGTCCTCCTGGGTGGCGCACATGGGGCGTTCCAGCCAGCTGGCGGCGGGCAGCACGTAGTCGGCCAGCTGGGCGCTGGGCGTCAGCCAGTACTCCTGCACCACGCTCAGCTCCAGGTTGGGGCTTACTAAGGCCTCGTAGAGCCGGGTGACGTTGGGCCCCCACATCAGCGGGTTGGAGCCCCAGGTGATGGCGGCCGTCACCGGGTAGGGATTACGGTTGATGACCGCCTCGCGGAAGGCGGGCAGGTAGCAGCCGAGGCGGTGCATGGTGGTCTGGGTAACGTGGTGGCGCTTCTGCCAGGGCGCGTTGGTCAGATTATAGCCGTCCCAGGTCATCAGCGGGGCCTCGGCCTGACCCAGCTGCAGCTTTTTCATCGCTTCGGGCAGGCGCCCGGTAAGCTCCAGCTGGGCGTCGCGGACGAACATCCCGCCGTTGATAACGGGCCCGACCGACGGTATCAGGTCGCCGCCGGGGATATCGATGTTGCCGGTGATGGCCCGCACCGCGTTCCGGGCCTGGCTGGCGGCGGTTGAGTTGGTGCCGAGCTGGTCGGTGGCCAGGCCGCGGTAGAGCGCCGCCGGCTTGGTGGTGGCGTAGAGCCGGGCGGACTCGATTATTTTTTCGGCGGGGACGCCGGTAATCCGGGCGACGCGCCCGGGGGGATATTCAGCGGCGCGGGCGGCCAGCTTATCGAAGCCGCTCGTCCACCTTTCGACGAAGTCTTTATCGTAGAGGCTCTCGCTGATGATGACGTTTATCCAGCCCAGGAAGAGGGCCGTGTCCGTGCCGGGGCGTAGCTGCAGGTGGATATCGGCGTCGCGGGCGATGCGGGTGACGATGGGGTCGATGACGATGAGCTTGAGCGGCACCTTTTGCTTGCGCCTCACGATGGAAGCCAGCGTGCGCGGCGAGGACTCGTGGGGGCGCAGGCCGGAGAAGACGAGGCAGCTGGTGTGGGCGATGTCGGGCGTGGCCGCCACCGAGTCGCCCATCACCGCCTGCTCGGCGGCCATGCAGTTGAGCGTGCAGGTCACGCCGGGATGAAAGATGTTGGGCGGGTTCTGAAAGAGGTTGGCGAAGCGCGACCTGGCCCAGATGTTCTGGCCGCGGTACGTCCCCTCGAAAAAGGCCAGCGTCTGCGGCCCGTACTCGGCCTTGAGCCGGTTGAGCTTGTCGGCTATCTCGCCGATGGCCTGCTCCCAGCTGATTTGCCGCCACTTGCCTTCGCCGCGCTTACCCGCCCGCTTCAGGGGGTGGTGGAGCTGGTCGGGGTGGTAGAGCCACCTGACGGCGTACTTGAGCCGCTCGCAGCTGAAGCCGCGGCTGAGCCGGTGGTCCGGGTCGGGCGTCACCTTGACGACCTTGCCGTCCCGGACGTGCACCAGCGTCCCGCAGCTGACGATACAAAAACAGCAGCCCGCCTTTTTAATTTCTTCCTTACTCATGTTACCTATCTTGCCATAGCGGTATAGCTATTTCAAATAAACTAGACGGCGAGCTTCATCCCGTCGCAGGCGAAGCGTACCCCGGCATGCCTCCGCTCCAGGCGCTTGTAATCGTCGTAGGAGCGGTGCCAGTACTCCTCCAGGTGGGTGAAGACGGTAAGCCCGGCCCCGATGCGGCGGGCAAGCGCCAGCGTTTCCTCAAAGGTATAGAGCGCCTTACGGGAAACGTGCCCCGGCGGGTAGCGGAAGCCGTGGCGCAGGCCGGTCTCGAAGATGCCCGGCTGGATAACCAGCAAGTCGGCGTTCTGCACCTCGGGGCGGCCTTCGGGGAAAGGCTTGATATCGCAGGGGGCGTAGACCAGCTTTTTCCCTGCCTTTTCGTAGACGTAGACGAAGACGGGCAGCCCGCCGCCGGCGACGGGAACGGCCGTAATGCTGACGCCGCCTACCTGCGCTTTATCCTCAAATATTTCCCGCCGCAGGAAGCCGCCCTTGATATAGTGGTCGAGGGCGGGGCCGTACTGCGTGGCGACGCGTTTAAGCGGCGCCTCCAGGGCGGCGGGCAGGAGCAGCGTGATTTGTTTTTCGGGGTAGGCGTGCCAGGTGCGGAAGTCCAGCGTTATTTGCTCCACCACCCTTAAGCCCTCGGCGTGGTCGGGGTCGAGGTGGGTGAGCATGAGGTAGTCCAGGCGGCGGATGCGCTCGCGGTTGAGCTGGGCGGCAATTTCGGCGGGGGCATCGATGAGCAGGTTGGCGTCGTGGAGGTAGGCGGCCGGGCCGCCCCGTGCGTAGGGGATGCCCCGCTCGCGTGCTTCCCGGCAGACCCGGCAGCGGCACAGCGGCTTGGGGATAACCATGCAGCCGCCGGAGCCCAGTACGGTGAGCTTCATGTTTACCTCGCGCCGGCGCTGGTCGTCAGGACAACGGTGCCGTCCGGGGCGTCCACCGAAGTCAGCGTGCCGGTGACGCTGGCCGTCATTTACATGCCGCCGTTACCGCCATTGCCGTTGCCGCCGATAGATAATCCGCCCGAGCCGCTAATATCGATGATAGAGTCCATGTGTATACCGAGGCCAACGCCCATCTGTCCCTGGATATTCATGCCGAACTTGGCGCTGGTGGCCACCTGGCCTCCCGAAATCACTAGCTGGTTATTGGCCTGGATTTGAACCTGGGCATTATTGCGCGCCTCCAACTGGACGACCGGGGCGAAAACGTACTGGCCGTCGCTGGCGACGTGGAGCGACTCGTCGAGGAGAAAGTCGGCGTTAATCGAAGCGATTGTGTCGGTCTGAACCTCAAAGCTGGCTTCCATCTCGAAGACGGAACTGGGCATGACGCACTGGTAGCTGCCCTGGCTATTGGTAACCACACACTGTGAGGCATTTAGTCTTATCCTGTCGTAGGTGCCCGCAGCCATATCGGCCTGGGCCATCAGCATGGCGGTTCCATTGGCCCGAAGCGCCATCAGGTCATAGGTGCGGCTTTGGGAAGAAACCGTAACCCAGGCACCGGCTTGAGTGCGGGCCTGAATGCTCTCCACGGTGAGTTCCGCCTTGGTTACGGCACCCACATCGGCCGCGGCATCGGAGATGGTGAATACGGCGTTGCCGGTTACTCCGGTGGGGCTGGTGGTTGTCGGCGTGTCCGACGTGCAGCCGCTAAGCAGCAGCCCGGCCAGCATACCCGCCAGCAGTACGGTTACGACAATCCGGAATTTCCCCTTGTTTCGTTTCATGGAAAAGACCCCCTTACCAATTATCAATTCTGGTAACTGTCCTTAAGCCGGGAAAAAAGTGGGCTTAAGCAAGTCCTTCCCCATCATAGAAAAAGACATGTTAAATGTCAATGTTTAAGACGACAGGGAACATCACCTGTTAAATAGCTGTAACAAAACAAATAATAATATCGTTGATTTATAACATCTGGATTTTTCAGCCCGGCACAGCGTCCCGGAGATAGACATACAGCCGCCGCAGCCCCGGATGGTGAGCTTCACCGCTTATTTTGCCCCGGTGGAAGTCTCCTCGCGGGCGTGTTTCAGGTCGCCGTCCATGGTGCCGCGTACCTTCTCGCGCTCCTCGGCGAAGTCGAACCCCGTCCAGATACCGATGGAGCCCAGCACCGAGTCCTGCGGGTGGAACTCGCGGAAGAGCTTGAAGTAGTAGGCCGCCTCCTTGCTGTTGAGGGTGGCCCGGGGGTTCTCGGCGACGATGCGCTCGTACTCGGCGTCGCTCATCTCGGCGTTGGCCAGCCGCTCGCCCAGGTCTTCGCAGCCGGCCCCCTGGGTGTACTGGACTTTATAGCGCCAGAGGATGTCGTCGGGGAGGTAGCCGGTATCCTGGAAGGCCTGGCGCAGTATCCACTTTTCTATCTTGTCGCCGACTTTCTCGCTCTCCTTGATTTTAAGCTCGGGCGGTATCTTCATGGCCAGGTCAATCATGGCCGTGTCCAGGAAGGGTACGCGCAGCTCCAGCGAGAAGAGCATGCCCATGCGGTCGGCGCGCTGGAGGTTGATATTGTGCAGGTTGCCGATACAGCGGCGGGCCTCCTTGTTGAGCACGTCGGTGGGGTAGTGCTTCATGTAGTGGTAGCCGGCGAAAAGCTCGTCGGCGCCCTCGCCGGTAAGCACCACGGTAACGTGCTCGGCGGCCAGCTTGCAGGTGAAATAGCAGGGCACGGCGCAGCGCACCAGCGACGGGTCGTAGCTCTCCAGCTTCTTGATGACGGTGGGCAGCGCCTCGTAGTACTCGTCCTCGGTGAAGATAAGCTCGTGGTGGGTGGAGCCGATGTGTTTGGCGGCGATGCGTGAGGCCTTGAGGTCGTCGCTCTCCTCGCCGCCGGCGTCCTTCATCCCGACGACGAAGGTGTGCAGGTGGGGGATTTCCTCGGCGGCGATGGCGGCCACCAGCGAGGAGTCAATCCCGCCGGAGCAGAACGAGCCAACGTGGATTTCTCTATCGGCGAGCAGCCGTTTCTTGACCGAGGTAATAAAGGTCTCGCGGATAAGCGCCATGGCCTCGTCCGCGTCGGTGAGGATGTCGTCGGCGACGGGCGGTATCTCGTAGTATTGCACGAACCCCTCCGCCGGGGTGTAGTAGTGCCCCGCCGGGAACTCGTGGACTTCGTCCACGCCGGCCAGCGTCATGGCGCCCAGCTCGGAGGTGAAGTACATCTTGCCGTCCACGTAGCCGTAGTAGAGCGGCTTGATGCCGATGGGGTCGCGCGCCAGGATGTAGTCCGCCCCGTCGAAGATGGCGAAGGCGAACATCCCGTCCAGCTCGCGCACGGCGGCCGGGCCTTTCTCCCGGTAGAGGTGCAGAATCACCTCGGTATCGGAATCGGTAGTAAAGGCGTATTTTGCTTCCAGCTTCTTCCTGAGTTCTTTGAAATTATAGATTTCCCCGTTGCAGATAATGCCGCTCCGCCCGCCATCGGCCAGGATGGGCTGATGCCCCTTGGCCACGTCCACGATGGAGAGGCGCGTGTGCCCGAAGACCATGTCCCCGTGCACGTGAATGCCGCGGTCGTCGGGGCCGCGGTGGGGCAGCGCGTCCAGCATCCGGTTGACCGTTTCCGTATCTTGCTTTCCCAAACATCCGGCTATGCCGCACATAAAAATCACCAACCTTTGTATCTCTTAAAACTTCGCTTCGTAATCGCTAGCTGGGTACCTTCTCCATATCCTCCATCACCCGGACGGCCGCGAAGGCATCGGCGGCGAAGGCGTCCGCCCCGATTTCGCCGGCGTACTCGTCGGAGACGGCGGCCCCGCCGATAACGACGTTGACGTTCTTCCGCAGGCCGGCTGCTTCCAGCGCCTGGATGACCACCGGCATCTCGGTCATCGTCGTCGTCAGCAGGGCGGAAAGGCCGAGGAAGTCCGGCTTCTCGTCGCGGACGGCCTCGATAATCCTGTCCTCGGGCACGTCGATGCCCAGGTCAATGACCTCGTAGCCGGACCCCCGCAGCATGATGGCGACGATGTTCTTGCCGATATCGTGGATATCGCCCTTGACGGTGGCGATGACCATCTTGCCCTTGGTCTCCACGCTGGCCGCCTCCAGGTGCGGCTTGAGGATTTCCATGGCCGCGCCCACGGCTTCCGCCGAGGCGAGCATATCGGGGATGAAGTATTCCTTGGTGGAGAACTTCTCCCCCACCACCTTCATCCCCGCCGTCAGGCCGTCGGCGATGATGGCCTCGACGGGGGTATCGGTTTCCAGAATCTCATCGGTAAGCTCGACGACGCCGGGCGTGCCGTTGAGCGCTTCGTCGATGCCGATATCCTCGCGGGTCTTCCTCCCCTGAATAACGTTCTCCTTCAGCTTTTCCAGTAGCTCGCTGCTCATGCTATTTCCCCTCCTTGGTAGACGTTCAGACCCGGTAAAAGTCCGGGTATTTCCTCGTAAATCTTGGTCGTGGTGGCCGCGTCGATGTGGTCGACCGGCCTGGCCAGCAGCGCCTGCAACCGCTCGTTGGCTAAAGCAAAGACGTTATCGCCCTCGCTCTCAAACAGGTACGGCGGCGAGAGCTCGCCGCTCCGCAGCACCGGCCGGATGTAGTTGATAAACATCTTCTGCGGCGTGGCCACGGTAGCGGCTATCTGTTTCATCACCGTTTCCAGCTCGGTATTGTCCACTTTAGGCGCCCGCAGGAAGTGCCGTATCATGGCGAAGTGGGCGTCGTCGAGCACCGCCTGGAGCAGGCAGAAGACGGAGTTGCCGTCCAAAAGGCCGAAGGCGCAGTGCAGGAACTGCGGCCCGGCCAGCGTGGTGAGGATGTTGGAAAAGAGCCGCTCCACGGTGGACTGCTGCCCCGGTATTTTGGGGTCGCAGACGCCGGAGGTGGAGTAGTTGGGGATGTTGTAATAGCGCGCCATCTGCACGCAGTCGATGTTGTACTGGGTCGTCTCGATGGCGCCGTAGGAGTCGCCCAGGGTGTCCATGCGGGCGCGCACCGGCACGCTGCCGTAGAGTACCGGCGCGCCGGGATTGACCAGCTGCCCCAGGGTGATGCCGGCCAGCACCTCGGCGTTGATTTGGGCCATGATGCCCGCCTCCTTGATGGGGGCCGACGTGCCCGCCTGCGGTGAGGAGGAGACGACCACGGGCAAAGCGCGCCGGCAGAGCTCGATGTAGGTCTCGGTGGTATCGTCGACAAACTGGAGCGGGCTCTTCACCAGGCAGGTGATGAAGGAGATGAGCGGGTTGGCTTTGAGTTTATCCGGCCCGCCGGCGACGAGCTCGGCCATCCTGACGACGTTATCCAGCTGGTTCAAATTGGTCAGGCCGGACATGACGTGCTTGGTGGTGTTGTTGAGAGAGGCGAAGAACTTGTTGACGTCTTTATTATCGTTATTGATTTCTTTATCCTGGATATTTACGGTGCGGATGTAGCCGTCCACCGTATCCAAGTGCTCGCAGACGTGCGCCGAGGCGCAGAGGTCGGCTACCGTCCCCCGGTGCGGGCGGAACTGGGGCAGGCGGACTTTTTTAGAACTATCTTTGGTGCTGGCGTACTCCTCGAAGGCCACGTCCAGCCAGGTATTGGTCTCCGAGCCGGTGATGTAGTAGACGCGCGGCTCGTCGCCCTTCATGACCAGGGCATTATCGGGATTGCGCGCCCCCAGGGTGATTTCCGAAGGGGCCCTGGCGACGGCGTCGCTGACGAGCTTTTCGGGGAGCTTCAGCGTCCAGGATGGCCTGGCCGCGCCGCCGACTTCCTTGACCTCCGCCCCACTCTCCCGGAATATGGCGGCGGCCTGTTTATTGAAACAGAGCAGGCCGGGCTCCTGGAGGATGGCGATGGATGCGTCGTGTATCTGTTGTACCTGTGCCTCGGTCAGGCGCCGCCTAGGGTCGTCGATAAGCGTTCCTGCTCGGGTCATGGCTGCGTCTCCCCCGCCGGAGCGCTGCCGGCTCCAGCGTTATGTAAATCTATTATTCCCGGCACCTCGGCCAGCACCCGCGCCCGTACTTCCTCGGGCAGGCGTACCCCCGTAGAAGCCAGGATTTCCTTAACGCGGGCCTCCGCCCGCTCCCAGGTGGTCAGGCTGCCCCGGGCCTGCCACTCCTCACGGGAGTGGCGGTCGCTCAGGGTGGGCTGGTAGTGCTCCCGCCGCATGAACCGCCGCGTGTGCTTGGCGGTGACGAAGTTGCCCCCCGGCCCTACTTCTTTCATCAGGTCATAGGCCAGGGTGTCGTCGTTGACGCGGATGCCCTCCACCGCCCGCATGACCATGCCGAGGATTTCGTTATCGATGACGTATTTTTCGTAGCAGACGGTCATGGCGAACTCCATCAGCCCGGCGGCGTCGTGGATAAAGTTGGACCCGGCCAGGGCGCACATGAGGTTGGTCATGGCCGATTCGTAGCCCGCCTGGGCGTCCAGGGTCTTGGCGTCGGTCATGCCGCCGGTGGCGTAGTACGGCAGCCGGTAGTACTGGGCCATCTGGGCCCCGGCGGCGTTGAGGAGCCCCATCTCTATTGAGCCGGCGATGTATTTATAATCCTGGAGGTCGGTATTGGTGGCCACCGAGCCGAAGATGACCGGCGTGCCGGGGTTGACCGCCTGCGCCAGCATGACCCCCCAGAGCGAGTCCACCGTCTGCACCGTTAGGTTGGCCGCCAGCGTGATGGGGGAGGTGGCGCCGCAGAGCGGCTCGGAGGGGCAGACCACCGGGACAGCGCGGCGGGCGGCCTGCACAATGAGGTCGCCGTAGCCGGTGTCGATGGTAAAGGGGCTGATGATGCAGGTAATCAGCGAGATAATGGGCCTCTTGCGCAGCGCCTCCGGCGAGCCGGCGATGATTTCGGCCATGTTAATTACCTGCTCCAGGCCCTCCGGCGTGTAGATGCCGCCCATGATGTGCTTGGTGGTGTTGTCCAGCCCGGCGAAGAAGCGGTTGACGTCCACCACCTCCACCGGCAGCTCGCTGGGGTAGGTCGGCAGCAGCAGCAGGTGGATGTTGTCCAGCCTGTCCACCAAGGCGGCGATATTTTTCAGGTCTTTAAGCTCCGCCCGGCGCACTTCGCCGGTGGCCGGCTCGTAGACGTTGAGGGCGGTGCCGCCGGTGCCGGCGTGGACGCGCCGCCCGCCCAGGTGAATATCGTTTTTCTTATCGCGCCCATAGAGGATTATCTCGGACGGGGCGCGGCGGATAAGCTCCAGGGCGCGCCGGCGGGGCAGGCGCACGCGGTGCGTTTCGCTGTCGATGACGGCGCCCGTCCGGCGGAACGCCTCCAGGGCCAGGTCGGAATGCACCTCGCAGCCTATCTCTTCGATTATCTTCAGGGCGGTCTCGTTTACCCTGACGACGCCTTCGGAATCAAGCGGGCGGTAACTGCCTCCGGCCGGTCCTTTGCGTGGCATAACATTAGCGTTATCTGTTTACGGTATGGCTGAAAAGCCAACGGGCACACCTTCCCCTATAAACGGAAAAACAGGTTTAAGAACCGAGGGGTATACGTCAGCTAGAGCGGGATGGCGGAGGGGAAAATCCGGAGATGTACCGCGGTGAATTGCGGTAAACAGCTCGCGCTGACGGGCTGCCCAGTTCATTGACCTCTAGAATCAATGGGGTGAGGAATGATTCATCGGCGGATAGAACGCTAGCCCCCAGACATTGTGCCTGCTTTAGAGCCTCAGATCACGCTTCTATCTCCCTCCTTCGGATTGGTACTCCTCTTTTGGGGTCATTACTATCTTACCACGATATGCCCCCGGGGTCTAACGCCGGATGGTGCCAGATAACGGCAGGAAAAGGGAGTACGGGGAGGTTGCCTCCCCTTAGCGGGGATATCGGCTTTTTAGCCGGAGCAGCGCGGGCTCAGCCGCCCGTCGCCTACTCCGCCGCGACGGTGAACGGCACGCTGAACTGCTCCACCCCGTTGAGGAAGATGACGACCTCGTAATAGCCCACCTGCCAGGCGTCGTTGGTGAGCTTGAAGCTAATCCAGATGCTGCCTTCGAACTCGGCCTCGTTCTCGTAGAGAATCTCGTTGCCGGCCCCGGCACCCGCCTCGCCCAGGTAAACCCACTGTGCCTTGATGGAGGTCTTCGCCGGAGCGTCGGCCAGATATACCGAACAGTAAACCTCGGTATCGGCCACGGTGAAGTTATCGGTGGGGTCGGTCGGCTCGGCGGTAATCTTGTTCACCGCCCGGCTCATCGTCGGCTGGAGCAGCCGGGCCTCGGTCGTCTCGCCGCCGCCGCTCCCCATATAGGGCAGCGCCACTACGGCGGCGATAATGGCCAGCACCAGCAGCAGCATCAACCACTGTTTTCCCGTCAGCTTGCTCAGCTTAACCCCCCGCCGGACGATAACCCGGCTCAATCCGTAATCACTTATTATTAGCCCGCGCGACGTGTTTGCGTCAAGTGGGTCGTTCCTTTATAGTATAGCATGTATCCTCAAACGCCCGCCCGGCGGGCGACCAAGCCGGAGGAGGAGGTATGATGCATTTAATCCGAAAAACCGGGGCGGGGCGGTGGCTGCTGGCCTGCCTGCTGCTGGCCGCCCTGCTGGCCGCCGGCTGCGGCCCGGCCACGCAGACGCTGACCATGGTCACCGGCGGCGCCGCCGGCACTTACTATCCCATCGGCCAGGCCATGGCCGCCGTCATCACCGATAACGTCGGCGGGGCGGAGGTAACGGCGCAGACCTCGGAGGGCTCCGTGGCCAATGCCCGCAGCCTGGACAGCGGCGAGGCCGAGCTGGCCCTCATCGAGAACACCATCGCCTACTACGCCTACGAGGGCGTGCAGATGTTCGCCGGAGAGGCGGTAAGCGGCATCCGCGGCATCGCCACGCTCTACCCGGAGATGGTGCAGATTGTCACCCTCAAGGAGTACGCCATCACCGAAATCGGCGACCTGGCCGGTAAAAGGGTCGGCATCGGCGCCCCCGGCAGCGGCACGGCCGTCCATATGCTGGCGATACTGGCCGCCGCCGGGCTGGACGAGACCAGGTTGGACATCCAGTACCTGGACTTCGCCGAATGCGTCGCCGGGCTCCAGGACAGGTCGATTGACGCCGGCTGCATCGTGGCCGGCATCCCCACCGCAGCGGTCACCGATATCGCCGCCAGCGCGGACATCGCCATCGTCAGCGTGCCGGCGGCAATCTACGCCGCCCTCAGCGGCCAGTACCCCTTCTACGTTACCGCCGTCATCCCGGCGGGTACTTACGAGGGCGTGGCCCAGGACACCACCACCGTGGCGGTGCGCGCCATGCTGGCCACCCGGGCCGACGTATCCGAAGACCTGATATACGACGCCACCAAAGCCATCTTCGAGCACACCGACGCGCTGGCAGCCGCCCACCCGCGCGGCGGCGACATCACCCTGGCCACGGCGCTTACCGGTATGCCCATCCCCCTCCACCCCGGCGCCGAAAAATACTTCGTCGAGCTGGGGCTTATCAGTCCGTAATCCATTTCGCGCCCAAAAAGAACCGGGCGCCGCTTTCGCGGCGCCCGGCTTTCATCTTACCAGGTTAGATTTTTCTAAAGGCTAGGGTAAGTTGACGATGGGCCTGGCCAGGGTGGCCTCCAGGCTGCAAATCCGCTGCTCCAGCTCGGCGACCTTTATCCTCAGGGCGGCCACTTCCTTGACCTGTGCCTCCAGCGTCAGGATGCGCTCGCGCTGGACGCTGACCTCATTGTAGAGCTGCTTGACGTTGTCCTGCAGGACGAGAATCTTGTGGTTGGTGTTGGTCTTCAGCTCGGCGATTTGCGTCTCCAGGCGGCGCACGTCCTCCAGCTCCTGCTGCTGGGCAATCTCGATGATGCGCTCCAGGCGGACTCGCTCTTCCTGGGCGCGCCGCTCCACCCGCATGATGTCGTTCTGCAGGGCCTGGGTCTTGACGTCAACGTCGTGGCGCAGCTGGCTTATCTGCTCCTCCAGCTTGGCCCTCTCCCGGGCCGCCACCGACTCCACGGCGGAAATCCTGCACTTGAGCTGCTCTATTCCGAACTGGGCCTCGTCCTGGACGGACTTAATCTTGGCCTGAAGCTGCTGCAGCTTGATGGTCAGGCTGGTCTGGAGCTCGGTCATCTCAATCTCCAGCTTGGTCTGCCGGGCCTCCATGCTCTCCAGGCGCTGGTACATCTTCCGGTAGGCCGTCGCCAGCTCCTCGCAGCAGGTAATGGTACCGGCCGTGCAGCCGGAGCAGCCCGGCATCGGCGAAAGCACCGCAGGCGGGATGGCGCTGGAAACCGGCTCCATCGGGATTACCGAGCTGAATATCTCGGTATAGCCCGTACCGGCCATGATGAGCAGGCTGCAAACCGCGCCCACGAGCACCATGCCCAGTATCTTCCAGAGGCCGCTTCTCTTCTTCATGTTCTCCTCCTTAAAGATTGTTGATAAATATAGACGACCCGCGCTACGCCGACGGCGTACACCGAGTATATTTTTCTATCCGCCAGCTCAACTAACTGGATTAGGCCACTTTTACTACTATACAGTTAAGCAATTATTTGTCAATTTCAAGTTTCCTTACATTACTTCCATTTTGTTGCCAGTACCTCCAGACGAGTATTCTAGAACAGGGTATCAAACCGTCCCCGCCCCCGGCGCCGGGCGCTTTGACACCGCCGAGATTAATAAAGTATCATAAGCGTGAACTTACCCAAGCAGCGAGGAGGAAAACACCCCATGGCCGAAAGCAAGTACGAAAAATACGCCGTCCGCAAGCCCCTCTACGAGGCCGGCCCCGGGTTCAAGGGGCGGCAGAGCCCGACGATGACCTTTATGAGCTCCAAGCAGGTACCCGAGGCCAACTACTACATCGAGCTGGGCTGGATTTACGATATGCCCAGCCCCAATCCCCACATCCACGAGCACGTCCACGACTACGACGAAATCATCATCCACTGGGGCGGCAACCCGGAGACCCCGCAGGTGCTCGGCGGCGAGATTACTTTCTACATCGGCGGCCAGCCCATCACCTTCAACACCACCACCGGCATCTTCATCCCCAGGGGCGTGCCCCACGGCCCGCTCATCTGGAACAAGTTTGATTACCCCCACATCGAGATGACCCTGATTCTGGGTACCGGCGACCCCACCAAGGCCTGGGGCGAGAGCGGCATCTCCAAGGCCAAGGGGGGCCTGCCGACCAAGAAGGACAAGTTCGACTACGAGCAGTACGTCATCCGCAGCCCCATGCGCGAGGCGGGCGGCAACTTCGAGAGCGGGCGCCAGAGCCCGACGATGACCTACATGAGCCGCCAGCAGATAAACGTGGCTAACTACTATATTGAGTTCGGCTGGATTTGGGACATCGTCAAGCCGGGCATCCCCGAGATGGTGCACAAGAAATTCGACGAAATCGTGCTGCACATCGGCGGCGACCCCGAAAACCCCGAAGACCTGGGCGGCGTCATGGAGTTCGGCATGGGCGGCGACCTGCTCCGGTTCGATAAGTCCTACGGCATGTACGTCCCCCGCGGCCTGCGCCACGGCCCGCTTAACTGGCTGGAGGTCCGCAAGCCCTTTATCGAGATGGCCATCATGCTCGGCTGTGGCACTCTCATGGAGGGCTGGGGCGACAGCTTCTTCGGCCCGGACGGCCAGGTTATCGACGTCAGGCAGCAACGCCCGGGGGCATAGCTAATGGCCGAGCTCAGGACGGCCAAATACATCGTCACCGGCGTCAAGCCCGACCTCAAGCTGCCGGCCCACCGCTCGCCCGCCGAGCTGGTCATGGACGGCAGCGGCGGTATGCCCACCCGCGTCATGTGGCTGGACGGCGACGTGGTGGACGGGGGTTTTTACACGGAATGTGTCTGGATATGGCCGCACTGCGCCTCGGCGGAGCCGGTCTCCCCGCCCCACAGCCACCCCTTTAAGGAAATCATCACCTTCTTCGGGACGAACTTCGACGACCCCGCCGACCTGGGCGGCGAGGTGGAGCTCTGGCTCGACGGCGAGCGCCACGTCATGACGCAGAGCTTTCTGGCCTACGTCCCGGCGGGCATGGAGCACGGCCCGCTCATCGTCCGCCGGGTCGAGCGCCCCATCTTCCACTTCACGGTGGGGCCGTCCCAGCAGTATGCCTGATTTACCACGTTAGGCTGCTACGGGCTAAGCCGTGGCGGCACCGAGGGCGGCCCGGGTGGGAATAGATTACTCCGCCGGGGCGGTGGGGCTAATCTTTAATCGAACCCGTGGAAAGTGGCGACTTTATCCAGCGGCTCGCGCGTGGTGCGCGGCTGGTCGGCCATAGCGTCCCAGTCCGGGTAGCCGATGGAAATCCCCAGGGCGATGAGCTTGTCCTCCGGTATCTTCAGCACCTTGCGGATAATATCCGGGTAGACCACCGCCTGCGCCTGGGCTATCGTCCCCAGGCCGTGGCTCACCGCCAGCAGCATGATGTTCTCCACCACCGAGCCGCTGTCGTAGAGCGCCCAGGCGTTGATGCCCTTCGCCTGCGCGAAGTACACCTTGCCCACCAGCAGGTAGATGCAGGTGGAAGCCCCGTAGTTCCGGAAGTTCACCAGCATGCGCTCTTCCATCTCTTCCTTGGTCATCTCCTTGCGGTCCTTGGGCTGCAGCGCCCGGATGCGGCTCATGTACGGCTCGGGGTACTCGTAGGGGCGGGCGACCTCGGAATAAGGCTCCTGCATCCCCTTCTTGAGGAAGCCTGCCTGTATCTCCTTGAGGGCCTTACCGCTGGCCACGGCGAACTCCCAGGGCTGGGTATTGGCCCAGGAGGGCGCCCGCAGGGCTGGCTCCATGATTTTCTTGATTAAGTCCAGGGGGACGGGGTCGGGCTTGAAGGCCCGGATGCTCCGCCGCTCCCGGATGGCCTGGCTGAGTTCCACGTTGTGCCTCCTTAAATGGCTGATACTATTAATTATGACGGCTGCCGGTTCGCCCTGTCAAACCGCCCATTGACAAAACCCCGGCCGCACCTTACCATGATAAAGCGTCACGCCACACGGAAAGGACGATGAAACTTTTCAGCCGCAAGACCCCCGGCGACGTCATCTTCCTCATGCCGGTGCGCCTCTCCGGGGAGGACACCCCCCGGGGGCAGGTCAGGATGCTCTACTGCAACGCCGCCGGCAAGGTCTACACCACCGTCATCAGCCGCGCCGTCTACGACCGCGCCCGCGAGGGCGCCGCCCGCCTGGAGCGCCAGAACAAACCCTACGCCACCCTGGGCCTGGATACCGGCTCCGGGCGCTACACCGCCGCCACGGTGGAGGTCAGCGCCGAGCAGGCCTGGGCGCTAGAGCACATCCTGGAGCATGCCATGGGAAGCGGCCGCGTGCCGGACATCGTCAGGAAACACGTGCGCCCCATCATCGACCTGGGCCAGCCCCGGCGCGAGGCCATTATCGCCAGTCTCAAGGAGCCGCCGCCGAAGGATGCGCCCGCCGACCCGGAGGACGCCATCGAAATATCGGTGCCGCCGGACAAGGCCGAATACCGCTATCCCCTGGTCGTCCTCAAGCAGCTGCCCTCGGACGAGACCTCTACCCACCCCACCGGCCGCCTGCTGATTCTGGACAGCGACGGCGACTTGGCCGTCATCGAGGTGCCTCTCAATCTCACCCGGCAGCTGGCGCGGGAGCTTACAGACTATCACCAGCTCAGCCACCAGCCCGCCTGCGCCCTGTTCACCAGCGACGCCGAGGGCATCTCCTTAAGTTACATGACCATCAGCCGGACGCAGGAAAAGGCCCTGGAGACGCTGACGCGCTACTTCGGCGAGCCGGGCGGCCGCCCGCGGCCCATCTCCGCCGCCGCCAGGGCGGTGCTCGCCAAGGCCCGCAGCCGGGCGGAGACCTCCATTAGCTGAGAAGCCCCTCCCCACCCCACTGGAGTTATCTATTCCCACCCAGACCACCCTCGGGGCATCCACCGCTTAGCCCGGAGAAATCCCTAACCTTCTTTCTTTTTCCCCTTATCCTCCCCGCTCCGGCCGAACAGCTTATCCCCGCCGGGAATCAGCCGGTCGGTACGGCCGGAAACGGGCGTCGGCCGCGGCAGGGCCGGGCCTTCGGTGCGGGGGGCGCGGGGGGCGCGCGGGCCCAGCAGGCGGGCGTAGAGGTTGGGCAGGGAGGTCTTCTCCAGCAGCAGCACCAGGAAAGACGTGGCCACGATGCTGAAGAGGACGACGCCGTAGGTGACGTTCTTGATAATTTCGCCGCCGGCTACCCCCTGCTGGGCGGGGATACTGGCCAGCACCACCGCCGCCAACCCCTTGGGCACCATCACCGCCATCACCGAGAGGTCTTTGACGCCCATGGCCTGGCGGATGGACAGCTTGACGGCCGGTATCCGCAGCATGAAGGCCACCACGGTGAATATCGCCCCGACGATGATGAGCCAGCTGCTGATGAGCTCCAGCGACATGCCCAGGTAGATAAAGAAGAAGCTCTTGAGGAGGAAGGCCACCTCGCCGAAGAAAACCTTTTCCGTATCGTTGAGGCCGACCGGCTCTTTGGCCGTAAACCGCTTGAAAATGGGCAGGCGGATGGTCTCGATGTTGCCGATGGTCACCCCAAAGGCCAGCGCGGCGATGGCGCCGCTGAAGCCCAGCGTTTCCACCAGGCCGTAGATGACGAAGACAAAAGCCGGCGTGGTAAACATGGCGTTCTTGAGGAGGTGTATCCGCCCCAGCAGCACCGACCAGATGAAGGCGCCGAGGACGCCCAGCACCAGCGCCACCAGGAAAGAGGCGATGAGGTCGCCGGAGACCGAGGCGAATTCAAACTTGCCGGCGACGTAGGCCTGCACCAGCGCCATGGTAATGACGATGCTGAGGACGTCGTTGACCGAGGACTCCACCGAGAGCAGGGTGCTGGTTTCCTCCCTGATTTTCAGCTGGCGGACGAGGGGGATGACCACCGCCTCGGAGGTGGAGCCGACGATGGCCCCCAGGATAAAGGCCGGCAGGATTTCCAGGTCGGTCATCCAGATGGCCAGCCCGGCCGTGACGAACATCGTCAGGAAAAAGCTCAGTGGCGCCAGCGACATGGCCCCTCCCAGTGCCGAGCGCAGCATGTTGAGGCGCAGGGCCAGGCCGCTTTCGAAGAGGATGATTATCAGCGTGACGGTAGTGAAGACCGGCCCCACCGCCCCGAACTGCGCCGGCGTGGCCAGCCCCAGCACCGGCCCCACGCAGATGCCGATGATGATGAGCAGCAGGACATCGGGGATGCGGGTGCGGCTGAAAATGCCGGTAAAGAGGTGCGCCAGAAAGACCAGAATACCGACAAAGGCAATCGTCTGGGCGACATTTTCCACGGGCGATGGCTCCGTTTATCCGGCTTGATAGGCGCGTTTTCCCCACGCATTATGGCATTTAGGGGGGCAAACTGCAAGCCGCCGCCGGGCTTTTGGCAGGGCGCCGTAAACCCTATTCCCCGGCGCTGTTGACCGTAACCGGTATCAGCTCGCTCAAAGCCGGGTGGATGTGGATGCCCTGGTTAAGCTCGTCCGCGCCGCCACCGGAGGTCATGGCGTTGACCACCTCCTGGATGAGCACCGGGGCGTACGGCCCGATGACGTGGAACCCCAGCAGCTTGCCCGTCTTCTTATCCAGGATGACCTTGGCGAAGCCCTCCGCCTCCAGCATGGCCTCGCCCTTGGCGACGTCGTAGTAGTTCGTCCGCCCCACGACGATGTCGTGCCTGGCCGCCGCCTCGTCCTCTCGCAAGCCCACCGCGGCAATCTGGGGGTGGGAGTAGACGGCGTGGGGTACGGTGTTATAATCCACCTTCAAGTGGGTGCCGTGCAGGGCGTTGTGCGCCGCGATGGCCGCCTCGCGGTTGGCCATATGGGTGAACATCTGCCGCCCGTTGGCGTCCCCCACCGCGAAGACGTTGGGCACGCTGGTCTCCAGGCGGGCGTTGGTCCGGATAAAGCCCCGCTCGTCCAGCTTGACGCCCGCCTTCTCCACTCCAAGCAAATCGGCGTTGGAGCGCCGCCCCACCGCCATCATGAGGCGCTGCGCCGTGTAGCGGCGCCGCCGGCCGGTCTTCCGGTCGCGGGTGACCACCGTCACGCCGTCCCGGCCGACCTCGACCGCCTCGGCCCCGGCGCCGGTACGCACCGTCAGGCGCTCGCCGAGCTTTTTCTTTAACAGCTCGGCGATTTCCGGCTCCTCGGCCAGGACGAGCCGGTCGGCCATCTCCAGAATGGTCACCGCCGTCCCCATCGCCGCGAAGAAATGCCCGTACTCGACGGCGATATAGCCGCCCCCGACGATAATCAGGCTTTCGGGGAGCTCCTCAAGCTCCAGTGCCGACTCGTTAGTGAGGTAGTCCACCCCCTCCAGTCCCGGCACCGGCGGCACCAGCGGCCGCGAGCCGGTGGCGATAAAAATCTGGCCGCCCCGGAGCCTTTCGCCGTTGACCTCCAGCGTATAATCGCCCGCGAAGCGCGCCTCGCCCTCGTAAAGGGTGAGATTTTTAACGCTCTTCATTCCCCGGCGCAGGTGTTTTTGGCTCTCGCGGCGGGAGCGGCGCATCCGCTCCATGATGGCGCCGAAATCAACGTCTTCCACCGCGGCGCTGATGCCGAACTTGCCCGCTTCTTCTATTTCCACGATTCTGTCCGCCGGGTAAATGAGCTGCTTGGAGGGGATGCAGCCCCAGTTGAGGCAGGTGCCCCCGATGAGCGGGCCTTTATCGATGAGGGCCGTTTTCTTACCGCGGTTGGCGGCCTCGTCCGAGATTAGCGCCCCCGAGCCGGAGCCAATAACGATGACGTCGT
>Ga0307445_10000430_pt1 | contig 22627 bp, 19 predicted proteins | sample SalMarSW160330MG_FD_202147 | JGI IMG/M metagenome (GOLD analysis project Ga0307445, IMG submission 202147) | Salt marsh sediment microbial communities from the Plum Island Ecosystem LTER, Massachusetts, United States - SW1603-30 | ecosystem: Environmental > Aquatic > Marine > Intertidal zone >... | reverse complement strand
CCTGCACGCGGCGGGCGACCGCGTAATGCTCCTCGCCGACGATGCGCGGGTCGAGCATGCGCGAGGTCGAATCGAGCGGGTCCACCGCCGGATAGATGCCCTTCTCGGCGATGCTGCGCGACAGCACCGTGGTGGCATCGAGATGGGCGAACGAGGTGGCGGGCGCCGGGTCGGTCAGATCGTCGGCCGGCACGTAGATCGCCTGCACCGAAGTGATCGACCCCTTATGGGTGGTGGTGATGCGCTCCTGGAGCGCGCCCATATCGGTGGCAAGTGTGGGCTGATACCCCACGGCGGAAGGAATGCGCCCCAACAGCGCCGACACTTCAGAGCCGGCTTGGGTGAAGCGGAAGATGTTATCGACGAAGAACAGCACGTCCTGGCCCTGGTCGCGGAAATATTCGGCAACCGTCAGGCCGGACAGCCCGACCCGGGCGCGCGCGCCCGGCGGCTCGTTCATCTGGCCGTAGACCAGCGCGCATTTTGAGCCTTCCGCCGATCCGTTGTGCTTTGCCGGGTCCTTGTTCACGCCGGACTCGATCATCTCATGGTAGAGATCGTTGCCCTCGCGGGTGCGCTCGCCCACGCCGGCAAACACCGAATAGCCGCCATGCGCCTTGGCGATATTGTTGATCAGTTCCTGAATGATCACCGTCTTGCCGACGCCGGCGCCGCCGAACAGCCCGATCTTTCCGCCCTTGGCGTAAGGTGCGAGCAGATCGACCACTTTGATGCCGGTGACGAGGATCTCGGCTTCGGTCGATTGATCGACATAAGACGGCGCGGGCTGATGGATCGGGCGCTTTTCGGCGGTCTTGATCGGACCGGCCTCGTCGACCGCCTCGCCGACAACATTCATGATACGGCCCAAGGTCTCGTCGCCGACCGGAACCGCGATCGGTTCGCCGGTATCGATCACCTCCTGACCGCGCACGAGCCCTTCGGTCGAATCCATGGCGATCGTGCGTACGGTGTTCTCGCCGAGATGCTGGGCGACTTCGAGCACCAGGCGATTGCCCTGATTGTCGGTGTCGAGTGCGTTCAGAATTTCGGGCAGTTGATCTTCGAATTGGACGTCGACGACGGCGCCCATGACCTGGCGCACCTGCCCGCGCGCGCCTTTGCCTGAGGCGATCTTCTTCTCTTGCTTCTTGGTCTCTGCGACAACGGGTGACTTCTTTGCCATTGCGAGCGTTCCTTACGGTCCTAAGTGACTATAGCGCCTCGGCTCCGGAGATGATCTCGATCAGCTCCTTGGTGATCATGGCCTGACGCGTGCGGTTATAGTTGAGCGTCAGCCGGCCAATCATATCGCCGGCGTTGCGGGTGGCGTTGTCCATGGCGCTCATGCGCGCGCCCTGCTCGGAGGCCGCGTTCTCCAGCAGCGCCTTGAAGATCTGCACGGTGATATTGAGCGGGAGCAGATCGGCCAGGATCTCCTCCTCGCCGGGTTCGTATTCGTACACGGCGCCGCCAAGCGCCTCATCGGCGTTAGGGGCCTCGGCGGGAATGGTGGCGGGGATGAGCTGCTGGGCGGTCGGGATCTGGCTGATCACCGACTGGAAACGGGAGAAGAACAGGGTGGCGACGTCGAACGCGCCTTCGCCGAACAGCGCCAGCACCTTGTCGGCGACCTTCTCGGCATGTTCGAACGAAAGCTGGCGGATGCCCCGGAACTCGATGGTCTCGATGATAAGGGGGGCGAACTGCCGCTTGAGCTGATCGAATCCCTTCCGGCCGACGCACAGGATCTTCACCTCCTTGCCGTCGGCCAGCAGCCGTTTGATATGCTCGCGCGCAAGCCGCACGATGGCCGAGTTGAACGCGCCGCACAGGCCGCGCTCGGCGGTACAGACGACAAGAAGATGGACGTCGTCCTTGCCGGTGCCGATCATCAGCGGCGGCCCACCCTCGCGGCCCTGCAAGGCCGTGGCGAGATTGGACAGCACAGTCTCCATGCGGGTCGCGTAAGGCCGCGCCGCTTCGGCCGCCGTCTGAGCGCGCCTCAGCTTCGCCGCGGCCACCATTTGCATGGCCTTGGTGATCTTCTGCGTCGCCTTGACGGTCGAGATGCGGTTGCGCAGTTCCTTCAGCGACGGCATGGCTTAGCTCACGCGAAAGCTTTGGCGAATGTATCGACGGCCGCTTTCAGCTTCTTGCCGGTTTCATCGGAAATCTGTTTGCTGTCCCGGATATCTTTCAAAATGTCGGCATGCTCGGCGCGCATAAAGCGCAACAATTCATCCTCGAAACGGGACACCGCCGAGACCTCGATCGGATCGAGATAGCCGTTCACTCCGGCATAGATGACCACCACCTGTTCCTCGACCTTCAGCGGCGAGAATTGCGGCTGCTTGAGCAGCTCGGTGAGGCGGGCGCCGCGATTGAGCAGACGCTGGGTGGTGGCGTCGAGGTCGGAGCCGAACTGGGCAAAGGCTGCCATTTCGCGGTATTGGGCCAGCTCGCCCTTGATCTTGCCGGCCACCTGCTTCATCGCCTTGACTTGGGCGGCAGACCCCACGCGCGACACCGACAAGCCCACATTCACCGCCGGGCGAATGCCTTGATAGAAGAGATCGGTCTCCAGGAAGATCTGCCCATCGGTAATGGAGATCACGTTGGTCGGGATATAGGCCGACACGTCATTGGCCTGGGTCTCGATCACGGGCAGCGCGGTCAACGAGCCCGAGCCGTTGTCCTTGTTCAGCTTGGCGGCGCGCTCCAACAGCCGCGAGTGAAGATAGAACACGTCGCCGGGATAGGCCTCGCGTCCTGGCGGACGGCGTAGCAGGAGCGACATCTGGCGGTAGGCCACGGCCTGCTTCGACAGGTCGTCGTAGAACACCACCGCATGCATGCCGTTGTCGCGGAAGAACTCGCCCATGGCGCAGCCCGAGAACGGGGCCAGGAATTGCATCGGCGCGGGGTCCGATGCGGTGGCGGCAACCACGATGGAATAGGGCAGCGCCCCGTTATCCTCCAGAACCTTGACGAACTGGGCCACGGTCGACCGCTTCTGGCCGACGGCGACATAGACGCAATAGAGGCTGGTCTTGTCGTCGCCGAGCTCGTTGATCGACTTTTGATTGAGGATGGTATCGAGGATGATGGCGGTCTTGCCGGTCTGCCGGTCGCCGATGATGAGCTCGCGCTGGCCGCGGCCGATGGGGATCAGCGCATCGATGGCCTTCAGGCCGGTCTGCACCGGCTCATGCACCGATTGGCGCGGAATGATGCCGGGCGCCTTCACGTCGACGCGGCGTTTCTCGTGAGACTCGATCGGGCCTTTGCCGTCGATCGGATTTCCCAGAGCGTCGACCACGCGGCCGAGCAGTCCCTTGCCGACCGGCACCTCGACGATGGCGCCGGTCCGCTTGACGGTGTCGCCTTCCTTGATGTGGCGGTCGTCGCCGAAGATCACGACGCCGACATTGTCGACTTCGAGGTTCAGCGCCATGCCGCGTGTACCGTCGGCAAATTCCACCATCTCGCCCGCCTGCACCTTGTCGAGGCCGTAGATGCGGGCAATGCCGTCGCCGACCGACAGCACCTGGCCGATCTCGGCGACTTCCGCCTCTTGACCGAAATTCTTGATCTGCTCCTTGAGGATCGAGGAGATCTCAGCGGCCCTGATATCCATTAGCCAACCTCTTTCATGGCAACTTTGAGAGAATGCAGTTTGGTGCGCAGCGACGTATCGATCATGCGGCTGCCGACCTTGACCACGAGCCCGCCGAGCAGGCCGGGATCGACGCTTTGCTCGAGCAGCACATCCTTGCCGAGCGCGGCTTTGAGCGCCTGTTTGAGCGCGGTGATTTGCGCCTCGCCGAGCTTCGACGCCGACGCCACCGAGGCGCTGATCTCGCCTCTGTGCTGCGCGAGCATGGCGCGGAAGGCGCGAATGATGTCGGTGGTGGCGAACAGCCGGCGGTTCTTGGCGACGAGAAGAAGAAAATTCCGGGTCAAGCCTTCGATCTTGATCTCGTCGAGAACAGCGGCAAGCGCTCGTCCCTGTTCGCCGGCGGTGAAGACCGGGCTTTTGACCAGCCGCGCCAGATCGTCGACGGCATCGACCGCCTCGTTGAAGCGGTTGAGATCGACGGCAACCTGGTCGAGCGCCTTCTGTTCAAGGGCGAGCTCGAAGATCGCGGTCGCATAGCGCCCCGCGACGCCCGACACTGTCTGCTCCTCGACCGCCAAAGCCTTCTCCTCTCGAACGGGCGCCCCTCGATCGAAGCCGCCCCGTCCCCGGACCCGAGAAATGCTGGGATTGGCGCTCCCGCGTCAACAGGTTGAAGGCCTATTGGAAAGCCCCCGGAAGCCCGCGGAGCCTGTATCATAAGGGGAAAGGGGGTGCAACTGGACGGAATCCCCTCAGAATTGGCCTGAAGAAAAGGGTTTCCGAGGCCTCCAAGCGAGGCCCTTAGAGGAAGCTATAGGGATCGACATCCACCGTGAGACGGACGTCGCCCTTGGGCTTTGGCACCTGGCCGAGCCATAGCCGCAAATAGGCCTGGAGATCGGCTTCGCGGGCGGCCTTGACCAGGAGCCGGTAGCGGTGGCGGCCGCGGATCACCGACAGCGGCGCCTCGGCCGGTCCCAGCACCTGGATCTTGGCGGCGGCGGGCGCGGCAAGTGCGATGGCCCGGGCGTAGGTTTCAACGGCCTCGCGCGCGCTCCCGCTCACGAGCAGCGAGGCAAGCCGCCCGAACGGCGGAAGCCCCGCGTCGCGACGCGCGGCAATCTCCCGCTCATAGAATTCGTCGCGGTCGCCCGACACCAGCGCCTCGATTACCGGGTGCTCAGGCATGTAAGTCTGGATGAGGCCGCGTCCGGGAATGGTGTCGCGGCCGGCGCGCCCCGTCACCTGGCTCAGCAACTGGAAGGTCCGTTCGGCCGCGCGCGGGTCGGCTTGCGCCAATCCCAGATCGCCGTCGACCACGCCGACCAGCGCGAGTCCTGGAAAGTGGTGTCCCTTGGCGACGAGCTGGGTGCCGATGATGACATCGACCTCGCGGTCGGCGATCTCGCGCAAGGTCTCGCGGAGGTCGCTGATGTTGGGCGTGATGTCGCTCGACAGTAAGACGCGGCGCGCGTCGGGAAAGCGCTCGGCAACCTCCTCGGCGATACGCTCGATGCCGGGCCCGCAAGGAACGAGCGAGTGCTCGGCGCCGCATTTCGGGCAGGTCTCGGGGATCGGCGTGAAGGTGCCGCAATGATGGCATTCGAGCCGCCGCCGGAATCTATGCTCGACCAGCCAGGCCGAGCAGTTCGGGCATTCGAACCGGAAGCCGCATTGCCGGCACAGCGTCACCGGCGCGTAGCCGCGGCGATTGAGAAAGAGAAGCGCCTGCTCTCCGCGCCCAAGCGTCTCTTCAATCGCTTCGGTCAGCACCGGCGAGAGCCAAGACCCGCGTTCCGGCGAGTCCGCCCGCATGTCGATGGCTTGGATCGAGGGGAGGCCCGCCGCCTTATAGCGCGAGCCCAGACGGATGTGCCGGTAGCGGCCTTGCTCGGCGTTCACCAGGCTCTCGATCGAGGGCGTGGCCGAGCTCAGCACCACCGGCGCATCTCCGAGATGCCCGCGCACCACCGCCATGTCGCGGGCCTGATAGGCCACGCGCTCCTCCTGCTTGTAGCTCTGGTCGTGCTCCTCATCGACCACGATCAGGCCGACATCGGGGAAGGGGAGGAACAGCGCCGAGCGGGCGCCGACCACGAGCTTGGCCTTGTTCTCGGCGACCGCCCGCCAAACGCGGCCGCGCGTTGGCGCCGATACGCCGGAATGCCACTCGGCGGGACGCGCGCCGAACCGTTCCTCGCAGCGGTCGAGGAACTGGCCGGTCAAGGCGATCTCAGGCATGAGCACGAGAACTTGCCGCCCGCGCGCAAGAACCGACGCGATCGCCTCGAAATAGACTTCCGTTTTCCCTGAGCCGGTGACCCCGTCGAGCAGCGTGACGGCAAAACCATCTTCGGTGTTGGCGAGAAGGTCACGCGCGGCGTCTTGTTGCTCTGGAGTGAGTTTGGCGCGGGTGCGCGAAAGATCGAGGGGCACGGCCTGCCAGTCCGGCAGAGGCTCGGCCATCAGCGTGCCGGCATCGACCAGCCCGTCGATCACCCCGGGGCTTACGCCTGCCGCTTCGGCCAGGCCCGACTTGACCCAGATCAGCCCGTTCTTGGCCGCTTCGATCACGCGCGCCCGTGCCGGGGTCAGGCGCTCAGGCGGCGGTCCCACGAGCCTCACCCCATAGCGGGGCGCAGGCGGGGAGAAGGCGCGGCTCGCGCTCATCATCATGCGCAAGACCATGCCGGGCGAAGACAGCGTGTAATTCGCGACCCAATCGGCGAAATCGAGCGACACAGGCGGCAGAGGCGGCACATCGTCGAGCACTTCGATGAGGGCGCGAAGCTTCTTGCGCTCGATCTCGGGCGGAGGCGCACCCGCCGGACGCCGCCACACCGCGCCGAGATAGTCCGATGGCCCAAGCGGCGCGACCACGAAGCTCCCGGGCTCGACCGTCATCCCGTCCGGCAGCAGGTAGTCGTAAGGCGCCGGCAACGCCAGCGGCAGCAGGACCGGAACCGTGGGCGGTGCTCCGGCAGGCTTCGTCTCGGGTTTTGTCTTAGTTTTGGCCAAGGTCGCTTGCAGAGTTAAGGTAAGGCTAACGACTCACCAAGCCATAGTATCTTCGTACGCGCCGTTCACAGTCCAATTTGGAGGTGGCTGATTTGGCGGAACAGGCCAAAGCGGTTGGAGTGATCGGGACGCCTTATTTGCGCGAGGCGGTCGGGGACTGGCTCGCCTATCTCAGCGTGGAACGCCGGCTCGCGGCCAACACGGCCGAAGCCTATGAGCGGGACATCTCTCAGTTCCTCACCTTTCTTGCCCGCGAAAACGCCAAGCGCCCCGACATGAAGCAGCTGTTCGCGCTGTCGGCGCGCGACGTCCGCTCCTTCCTGGCCGCGCGGCGCGAAGAGGGTGTCGGGAGCCGAACCCTGTCCCGGACGTTGAGTGCACTTCGCATGTTCTACAAATTTCTCGAGCGGCGCGGCTACGGCAAGAACGATGCGATCCGCGCCGTGTCGCTGCCGAAGCTGCCGCATTCGGTGCCGAAGCCGCTCACCGCGCTGAAAGCCGCAGCACTGATCGAAAGTGCCGACATCGCTTCGCCCGATGCGCCGGAATGGGTTCTGGCGCGCGATACCGCGGTGCTTGCGCTGCTTTACGGCTCGGGCTTGCGCATTTCGGAAGCGCTCGGGCTGAAACGGAAAGACGCGCCGATCAAAGGCCGGGACATGTTGCGCGTGACAGGGAAGGGCGATAAGACGCGCGTGGTTCCCGTCCTTCCTGTCGTGCGCGAGGCGATCGAGCACTATCTTGCGGTCTGCCCGATCAAGCTCGGCTCGGAGGATCCTCTATTCGTGGGCGCGCGGGGCAAACGGCTCTCGCCCCGCATCATCCAGCTCAGGATCGCCGGCGCCCGCGCCGCGCTCGGCCTGCCTGAGACAGCGACGCCGCACGCGCTTCGCCATTCCTTCGCCACCCATCTGCTCGGCGCCGGTGCCGATCTCCGCGCCATCCAGGAATTGCTCGGCCATGCCAGCCTGTCGACCACGCAAGGCTACACGGAGGTCGATCGGGCCCATTTGCTGAAGGCCTATACCCGCTCCCATCCCCGCGCCTAGGCTTCGCGCGCCGCCGTCGGCCCCGCGGCTGAAAGCAGGCTATCTCGCTGAACTACCTATAACTTTTAGCCTCCGCCGCCGCCCCGAATGTCCGCCGCTCTTGCAGTACTGACCAGTCAGTCATAAATTCAAGTCAGGACAAGACGGGCAGGAAAGAGCGAGGCGATGGCCAAGTCGAAAGCGCTCGCGCGCAAAGGCGAGACTGCAGGAAGGCAGCGGGAACGGAAGGATACGCGCCCGCAAGAGATCGTCGACGCCGCCTTCGAGGAATTCGCCGTCAACGGTTACGCAGGTACACGGCTCGAAGACGTGGCCGCGCGGGCCAAGGTGAGCAAAGGCCTGCCCTATCTCTACTTCAAGACCAAGGAAGAACTGTTCAAAGCGGTGATCCGCAGCGTGATCACGCCGCTGTTCGATGCGATGCGCGAACGCATGCTGAGCACCGATCTTTCGTGCGAGGCTTTCCTCAAGGGACCGTTCCTCGCTTTCCTTCAGGAGCTCGTCGCCTCCCGCCGCGTGCTCATCGCGCGCTTGCTCATCGCCGAGGGCCACAAGCATCCCGAGCTCACGAAATTCTATTACGACCAGGTCATCGCCAAGGGGCGCGAGACACTGCAAGCCTTCATCGATCGCGGGATCGAGCGCGGCGAGTTCAAGCCAACGCCTTTGCGCGACTATCCGCAACTTATCATCGCGCCGGCGTTGATGGCCGTGATCTGGCGCTCTTTGTTCGAGCGCCATCATCATCTCGACACCGACGCGCTGCTCGCCACGCATATCGAGCTTCTCATCGATGCGATCAGGGCCCCGGGAGGCGCGAGATGAAGCGCATCGCCGCCCTCATAGCCGGCCTCATTTTGACCGCGGTCATTCTCGTGCTCAGCACCTACCAGGCGAACGAGAACAGCTCGTTCCCGGGCTACATGGAAGCCGATCTCGTTCTGGTCGGCTCGGAGCAAGGCGGCCGCATCGCCGCGCTCACTGTCGAGGAAGGCGATTCCGTCAAGGAAGGCCAGCCGATCTTCGTTTTGGAAAGCTCCGAGCAGGAGGCGGCGGTCGCGGCGGCAAGGGCGCGCTTGGCCGAGGCCGAGGCGCGGCTTGCTGATGCTAAAGCCGAGGTGCAGCGGCCCGATGAGATCAAGGTGCTTGAGGCGGCGCTCGCGCAAGCTCAAGCCATGAGAGAGCAGGCCAATAACAATCTCGATCGCGCCCGCGCCCTGTTCGAAAAGGGATGGACCACCAAGGCGCAGCTCGACGATGCGATTGCCCAGCAGGAGAGCCATGAGGCCGCCGTCGCCGAGGCCGAAAAACGGATCACGGCGGCCAAGCTTCCCGGCCGCGCCGACATGATTGCAGCGGCAGCGGCCAATGCCGAAGCGGCGCGCCAATCTCTCGCCGAGGCTGAGAAAAGTCTCGGCAAACGCAAAGTGTTCGCGCCCGCCGATGGGACGGTGGAGGAGGTCTATTTCCGCCCTGGCGAGGTGGTGAAGGCCGGGCAGGGGGTGATCGCGCTTCTTCCTCCGCGCAATCTGAAAGTCCGCTTCTTCGTCGCCGAGCCTGACCGTGCCCGGCTTCATGTCGATCAGCGCGTCGCGCTGACCTGCGACGGCTGTCCGCCGGACCTTCACGCCACGATCAACTTTATTGCCCGGGAGGCCGAGTTCACGCCGCCGGTGATTTTCTCGCGCGAGCAGCGGCAGAAGCTCGTCTATCTGGTCGAGGCGCGCCCCGGCGGCGCTGCGAACGAGTTGACCGCAGGCCAGCCGGTCACGGTGGAACTGGCTCCACGCGATCAAATGGTGCGGCGATGAAGGACATTGCCATCGATGTCAGCGGCCTGACCAAGAGCTTTGATGGGCGGGTTGTGGTTCGGGATTTGAGCCTGAAAGTGCCGAAGGGCGAGATCTACGGTTTTCTCGGTCCTAACGGCAGCGGCAAGACCACGACGCTGCGCATGCTGTGCGGCTTGCTCACGCCCGATGCCGGTGAGGGGACTTGTCTCGGTTACGACATCAGGACGGAATCTGACGCGATCAAACGCAATGTTGGCTACATGACGCAGCGCTTCAGCCTCTATACCGATCTGTCGATCCGCGAAAATCTGGAATTCGTCGCCCGCGTCTATGGCGTCCCCGATCCCAAGGGCACTGCGAGCCGTGCCATCGCCCGCCTTGGACTCACAGGGCGTCAGGACCAGCTGGCCGGCGAGCTGTCGGGCGGCTGGAAGCAGCGCCTTGCGCTCAGCGCCTGCATCCTACATGAGCCGCGCCTGCTCCTGCTCGACGAGCCGACCGCCGGCGTCGATCCCAAGGCGCGGCGCGAGTTCTGGGACGAGATTCACGGGCTCGCCGCCGAGGGCATTACCGTGCTCGTCTCCACCCATTACATGGACGAGGCCGAGCGCTGCCATGAGCTTGCTTACATCGCCTTCGGTGAGCTGCTGGCCCAAGGCACGGCGAAAGAGGTCGTGGCGGATTCAGGCCTGAACACCTGGATCGTGTCTGGCGGCGATCTGAGGCGGCTTGGGCCCCAGCTTCAGGCCCGCGACGGCATCGACATGGTGGCCCCGTTCGGCGCCGAGCTGCATGTCTCGGGCCGCGACCAGAAGGCGCTCGACACGGCGATCAAGGCCGCCAAGAAGCAAGACGGCGCCCATCGCTGGATACGCGGCGAGCCCAGCCTCGAAGACGTGTTCATCCTGCTCATGGGCCAAGCCAAGGACAACTTCGCATGACCGCGGTGCCTTATCACTACGGCGCGAGCGAACGGCGCGATCCCGGCTTCTTCCGGCGCATGTGGGCGATGGTCGTCAAGGAATTCGTTCAAATGCGGCGCGATCGCATGACGTTCGCCATGATGATCATGGTGCCGATTATGCAGCTTGTGCTGTTCGGTTACGCGATCAATACCGACCCCAAGCAATTGCCGGCGGCGGTCCTCACGCGCGACGACGGGCCGCTGACCCGCGCAGTGGTCGCGGCGATGACAAACACGGACCGGTTCGATTTTCAGGTCCAGGTGCACGATCCTGCGGAACTCGACCGTCTGGTCCGTGCCGGCGAGGTGCAGTTCGCGGTCGAAATTCCGGCAAGCTTCGAACGGGATGTGCGGCGCGGCGACCGGCCTTCGGTGCTGGTTATTGCCGACGCCACCGATCCGGTCGCGACGGGCACCGCGGTGTCGGCGCTGCAGGGCATGATCGACACGGCGCTGAGACGCGAGCTGCGCGGCCCTGACGACGCAATCGAGGGCAAAGCCCCCCCGTTCACCATCACCCTGCAAAACCGCTACAACCCTGAAGGTATCACCCAATACAACATCGTGCCCGGCCTGCTCGGCGTGGTCCTGACCATGACCATGATGATGTTCACCTCGCTCGCGGTGACGCGTGAGATCGAGCGCGGTACGATGGAGAGCCTGCTTGCCATGCCGATCAAGCCGGTCGAGATCATGATCGGCAAAATCGCGCCCTTCGTTGTGGTCGGCTTCGTGCAGATGACCATCATTCTCGGCGCGGCGCATCTCCTGTTCGGCGTGCCGATCATAGGCAGCGTTGGGCTTTTGGTCGCGCTTGCTACGCTGTTCGCCGCCGCCAACCTCGCCGTGGGCTACACCTTCTCCACCATCGCCAAGAACCAGCTCCAGGCGGTGCAGATGACGTTCTTCTTCTTCCTGCCCAACATTCTCTTGTCGGGCTTCATGTTTCCGTTCCGTGGCATGCCCGATTGGGCGCAAGCCATCGGCCAGGTGCTGCCGCTCACCCATTTCCTGCGGATCGTCCGCGGCATCATGCTCAAAGGCGTCGGCCTCGCCGACATGCAGACCAGCGTTCTGGCTCTGACCCTGTTCATGCTCGCGGCCATGGGGCTTGCGCTGTTCCGGTTTCGCCGCACCCTCGATTAGAGCCGGCGCTCCTTGTGTGGTAGGCTGCCGCTCGCGCCGGCCGCCAGACGAGGGAACCATGCTGCTCAAGGGAACCCGCTTTGTTGCCATCTTTCTTGCCGCGCTGACGCTTGGGTTCGGCGTCTGCCATCTCATGCAGATTCCGTCCCGGCTCGGCTGGGACCAGTATCTGTGGGTCGGATCGACGGTGCAGGGTGGGCTTTACGCCGCCTTCGGCTCGGTCGGCGCCGTGATCTTCGTGGCGACGGTCATTGCGCTGGCGCTGCTCGCCTACTTCACGCGCGAACATCTTCGTCCAGGATTCAAGCTTGCGCTTGCCGCCGCGCTGCTGTTTGCGCTCGCACTCGTGCTGTGGTGGGTGCTCGTTTACCCCGTCAATGTCGAGCTGGCGAAATGGGTCACAGGCCCCGTGCCTGACGATTGGACAGCCTACCGGGATCGCTGGGAGTGGGGGCATGCCGTCATTGCGCTCACCGAGTTGGTGGGCTTCGCCGCGCTGCTGGCCGCCGTGCTTGCCGACACGCCGCGTAATTTGCGCTAAGGCGAAAATCACATATGGATCGGGCGCTTGTCGACCGCGAGCGCAGCTTCCTTGACCGCCTCGTTCAGCGTGGGGTGCGCGTGGCAGATACGCGCCAGGTCCTCGGCTGAGCCGCCGAACTCCATCAACACCGCCGCTTCCGCGATCATGGTGCCGGCATCGGCGCCGATGATATGCACACCGAGCACGCGGTCGGTCGCCTCGTCGGCAAGAATCTTGACGAAGCCTTCGGTGGTGCGGTTGACCTTGGCCCGCCCATTGGCGGTGAACGGGAACTTGCCGGCTCGGTAGGCGACACCGGCCTGTTTCAACTCTTCCTCGGTCTTGCCGACCGAGGCGACCTCCGGCGCGGTATAGATGACGCTCGGGATCGTGCCGTAATTCACATGCCCCGCCTGGCCGGCCAGCGTCTCGGCGACGGCGACGCCTTCTTCTTCCGCTTTGTGCGCCAGCATTGGCCCCGCGATCACGTCGCCGATGGCGTAGATGCCGGGCACGTTGGTGGCCAATTTCTCGTCGACAACAATCCGGCCGCGACTGTCGGTCTCGACGCGAGCCTCGGCGAGCCCGAGCCCTTCGGTGTTCGGCACCCGCCCTACGGCGACCAGCACCGCATCGCATTCCAGCGTCTCGGCCTTTCCGCCTTTCGCGGGCTCAAGCGAAAGCTTCACGCGTTTGCCCTTGGTCTCCAGACCGGTCACTTTCGTCCCGAGCTTGAACTCAAGGCCTTGCTTGGCGAGCACGCGTTGCAACTGCCTGGCCACCTCGCCATCGAGCCCTGGTGCCACGCGATCCAGCATTTCGATCACGGTGACCTTGGCGCCGAGCCGCGACCACACCGAACCGAGCTCGAGCCCGATATAGCCCGCGCCGATCACGGCGAGCCGTTTCGGCACTTCCGGAAGAGACAGCGCGCCGGTCGACGACAGGACGCGCTTCTCGTCGATGGCGATCCCGGGCAGGCCCATCGGCTCGGACCCCGTGGCGACGACGATTGACTTCGCTTCCAAAGCTTTCTTCTCGCCGTTGATGAACGTCACCTCGACCTTGCCGGGGCCCGCGATGCGCCCGGTGCCGTGGAAATGGTCGATCTTGTGCTTGCGCAAGAGAAACGCCACCCCATCGACATTGCCTTTAACGCCTTGATCCTTGAAGGCGAGCATGGCGGCAAGGTCGAGATCAGGCTTCACCTTGATGCCCATCTCGGCAAAGCCGTCCGCGCTTTCGGCATAGCGTTCGCTCGCGTGCAGCAGCGCTTTGGAGGGAATGCAGCCGACATTGAGGCAGGTGCCGCCATGGGTGGCGCGCTTCTCGACCACCGCCACCGTCATGCCGAGCTGTGCGGCACGAATGGCGCAGACATAGCCGCCGGGTCCAGTGCCGATGACGATCAGGTCATAGTCGGACATCGCCTGCCTTAAAGGTCGAGCGCGAGGCGCGTGGGATCCTCGAGCGACTCCTTGATGTTCACAAGAAAGGTCACGGCTTCCTTGCCGTCAACCAGGCGGTGATCATAGGTCAGCGCAAGATACATCATCGGCCGCGCCACGATTGCCCCGTCGCGCACCACCGCGCGCTCCTCGATGCGGTGCATGCCGAGAATGCCGGATTGCGGCGCATTGAGGATCGGGGTGGACAACAGCGAGCCGAAAATGCCGCCGTTAGAAATGGTGAAGGTGCCGCCTTGCAGCTCTTCGAGGCCGAGCTTGCCGCTTTGCGCGCGGGCGCCGAAATCGGCGATTGTCCCCTCGATCTCGGCGAGGCTCATGCGGTCGGCGTCGCGCAACACCGGCACCACGAGACCACGCTCGGCGCCGACGGCAATCCCGATGTGATAGTAGTTCTTGTAGACGATGTCCTCGCCGTCGATTTCGGCGTTGACAGACGGGATTTCTTGCAGCGCCTGAACCGCCGCCTTGACGAAGATTCCCATGAAGCCGAGCTTCACGCCATGCTGCTCCTCGAAATCGTCGCGGTGGTCGCGCCGCAAACGCATCACCGCGCTCATATCCACGTCGTTGAACGTGGTGAGCATGGCGGCGGTGTCTTGCGCGTCCTTGAGGCGCTTGGCGATGGTTTGACGGAGCCGGGTCATGCGCACCCGCTCCTCGCGCGCGGCGTCGCCGGCGGCGACCGGAGCGCGGGGGGCCGGCGGGGCTTTAACCTTGCGCTCGCGCGTCAGCAGCGATTCCGCCGCCTTGATCACGTCCTCTTTGAGGACCTGGCCGCGGCGCCCTGAACCGGCGACTTCGTCGGCACCGAGATCGGACTCGACCAAAAGTTTTCGCGCCGCGGGCGACGGGGGCATCTCGTTCAGGCTGATCTCTTCGCGCGGGCTCGGCTCGCGTTCGAGCTTCTTGGGCTCGGTGGGCACGGGCGGCACGTCAGGGGCGGCACGCGCCCCGGCCATCTCGGGCCTCGAAGCAGCCGCCGCGCGCTTGCGCTTGGCCGGCTTGACCGTGCCCGCGCCGTCGCCGATCGCGCCGAGTAGAGCGCCAACCTCGACGGTTTCGCCCGATTTCACGACGATCTCGGCCAGCACGCCCGAGGCGGGCGCCGGCACCTCGACCGTCACCTTGTCGGTCTCGAGTTCGACCAGCGGTTCGTCGGCCGCCACCGCGTCGCCGGCCTGCTTGAACCATTGGCCGACCGTCGCCTCGACAATGGATTCCCCTAGATTCGGCACCCTGATCTCAGTCGTCATGCTCATTCGCCTAGCTCAGCGCCTCGTCGAGAAGCGCCGCCAACTGATGATGATGCTTGCTTGCCAACCCGGTCGCGGTTGCCGCCGAACTTGGGCGCCCGGCATAGCGCGGGCGCGTATGCTTCGCCCCGACATGTTCGAGCACCCATTCCAGGTTCGGCTCCATGAAACTCCAAGCGCCCATATTCTTCGGCTCCTCCTGGCACCATACCATCTCGGCCTGCTTGAAGCGGCTGAGCTCGTCGATGAGCGCGCGTGCCGGGAAGGGATAGAGCTGCTCGGCCCGAAGCAGATAGACATCGTCGATCCCGCGCTTCTCGCGCTCCGCGTAGAGGTCGTAATAGACCTTGCCGGAGCACAGCACCAAACGGCGGATCCTTTCGTCGGGAACAAGCTTGATGGCTTGATCGGGCAGGAACTCGGCCTCGTCCCACAACAGGCGGTGAAAGCTCGACTCCGGGCCGAACTGCTCAATCGTCGATACTACACTCTTGTGACGGAGCAGTGATTTCGGCGTCATCAGCACGAGGGGCTTACGGAACTGACGATGCAGCTGACGGCGCAGGATATGGAAATAATTGGCCGGCGTGGTGCAATTGGCGATCTGCCAATTGTCCTCGGCGCAAAGCTGGAGGTAGCGCTCAAGTCTCGCCGAGGAATGTTCCGGGCCTTGGCCTTCGTAACCGTGCGGCAGAAGCAGCACCAGGCCCGACATGCGCAGCCATTTCCGCTCGCCCGAAGAAATGAACTGATCGATGATGACCTGCGCGCCATTGGCGAAATCGCCGAACTGCGCTTCCCACAGAACAAGTGCGTTGGGCTCGGCGAGGCTATAGCCATATTCGAAGCCGAGCACGGCCTCCTCTGAGAGCATGGAGTTGATCACTTCGAACGGTGCCTGGTCCTTGGTGATATGTCTGAGCGGGGTGTATTTCTTCTCGTTTTCTTGATCCATCAGCACGGCGTGGCGCTGGGAAAACGTGCCGCGCTCGGAGTCCTGGCCGGAAAGCCGCACCGGGAAGCCCTCGAGCAAAAGCGTTGCGAACGCCAGCGCCTCGGCAGTCGCCCAATCGATCGCCCGTCCGTCTTCGATCATCTTGCGGCGGTTGGCCATGATGCGGGCAATGATCTTATGCGGCGTGAAGCCTTTGGGAATAGACGTAATCTTGCGGCCGACCTCGCGAAGCAGTTCGAGATCGAAGCCGGTGTCGCCGCGGCGCGCGCCTTCTTCGGCATGGCCGATGCCGGACCATCTGCCGTCGAGCCAGTCCGCCCGGTTCGGCCGGTAGGAATCACCTGCGGCAAACTCCTTTTCGAGCAACGCACGGAAATCGGTTTGCATGCGCTCGATCTCGTCGTGCGTTAGCAGCCCCTCCTCGGCGAGTTTACGGGAATAGACCTCGACAACGGTGGGGTGCTTGGCGATGCGGGCATACATCAAGGGCTGAGTAAAAGCCGGCTCGTCAGCCTCGTTATGGCCATGGCGGCGATAGCAAAACATGTCGATGACCACCGGCTTGCCGAAGCGTTGGCGAAACTCGGTGGCGATCTTGGCCACGTACACCACGGCCTCGGGATCGTCGCCGTTCACGTGAAAGATCGGTGCATCGATCATTTTGGCGACGTCGGACGGATAGGGCGAAGACCGCGAGAAGCGTGGCGCGGTGGTGAAGCCGATCTGATTGTTGACGATGAAATGCAAAGAGCCGCCGGTGCGGTGACCGCGCAAGCCCGAAAGACCAAGGCATTCGGCGACCACGCCTTGTCCGGCGAAAGACGCATCGCCATGCAACAGCAGCGGCAGAACTTCCTTGCGTTCCATGTCGTCGCGCTGGTCCTGCTTGGCGCGAACCTTGCCGAGCACGACCGGATCGACGGCTTCGAGATGCGAGGGGTTCGCCGTCACCGAGAGATGAACGCGGTTGAGATCGAACTCCCGGTCTGACGAAGCGCCGAGATGATACTTGACGTCGCCTGAACCCTCGACGTCGTCGGGCTGAGCGGATCCACCCTTAAACTCATTGAAGATTGCCCGGTAGGGCTTGCCCATTACATTGGCCAGCACGTTCAACCGACCGCGATGCGGCATACCAATCACGATCTCGTTCACACCGAGCTGGCCGCCGCGTTTGATGATTTGCTCCAGAGCCGGCACGATCGACTCGCCGCCGTCGAGACCGAAGCGCTTGGTGCCGGTGTATTTCACGTTCAGGAAGCGCTCGAAGCTTTCGGCTTCGATGAGCTTGTTGAGAATGGCGATCTTGCCCATCGCCGTGAAGCCGACCTCTCTGCCCTCAATGCGTTCCTGGATCCAAAGCCGCTGCTCCGGATCGGAGATGTGCATGTACTCGACGCCCATATGGCCGCTATAGGTCCGCTTAAGGATGGTAATGATTTCGCGCAGCGTCGCGAATTCGAGACCGAACACGCCGCCGATATAGATCGGCCGATCGTAGTCGGACGGCTCGAAGCCGTAGGTCTCTGGCTTCAGCTCGGCATGCTCGCGGTTACCGACGAGCTCGAGCGGATCGAGCTTGGCGGCAAGGTGGCCGCGCGTTCGGTAATTGCGGATGAGCATGCGGGCAGCGAGCGTGTCGCGCGCCGCGGCAAGTGCTTCTCGCTGGCCGAGCGCGTCTAGCGGCCGCGGTTGCAGCGCTGCTATCTCTTGTGCGGGCGCCCAGGACGGCCCGCGCGCTTCGGCAAGCACGCTGTCTCTGCTGTCTCTGAGGCTTGAGAAAAACGCGCGCCACTCGGGATCGACCGAGCCGGGGTCTTGCTCATAGCGGGCGTAGAGTTGAGCGAGATAGGTGGCGTTAGAGCCTTGCAGGAACGACGTGCGCGCAAACACCTCGTTCAGATCATGTCGTGTCATCGGGTTAAACTCACCGGCAATCGAGAGCTACCGGCCTGAGGGGCAAAAAAGGCGAGCGTTAGGCGCGCGTCTCACGTTTCATTTAATAGTTTTGCCAGGGTGGTTCCAAGGGCGGCCGGGGAGTTTGATACGACAATCCCGGCGTCGCGCATTGCCTCAATTTTGTGCTTGGCGTCGCCCTTGCCGCCCGATATTACGGCGCCGGCATGGCCCATCCGCCGCCCGGGCGGCGCGGTCGAGCCCGCAACGAACCCCACCACCGGCTTGTTGTTGCCGCTCTTCGATAGGAACTCCGCAGCCTCCTCCTCGGCGCTGCCCCCGATCTCGCCGATCATAATGATCGCCTCGGTCTCGTCATCGGCCAGGAACAGGGAAAGCGCATCGACGAAATTCGTGCCGTTGACGGGATCGCCGCCGATGCCGATGCAGGTCGATTGACCGAGCCCGGCTGCGGTGGTCTGGGCAACCGCCTCATAGGTGAGGGTGCCCGAGCGGGAGACGATGCCGACTTTGCCCGGCAGGTGGATGTGACCGGGCATGATGCCAATCTTGCACTGGCCTGGCGTGATGATGCCGGGGCAGTTCGGCCCGATCAGGCGCGTATCAGTGCCGCACAGCGCGCGCTTGACCTTGACCATATCGAGCACCGGCACCCCCTCGGTGATGCAGACGATCAGCGGGATGCCTGCATCGATCGCCTCGAGCATCGCATCGCCGGCGAAGGGCGCCGGCACATAGACCACACTGGCATCGGCCCCGGTGGCGGCCACGGCGTCGCTGACGGTGTCGAACACCGGGAGGCCGAGATGGGTCGTGCCGCCTTTACCGGGCGTGACGCCGCCGACCATGCGCGTGCCATAGGCGATGGCTTGCTCCGAGTGAAACGTGCCTTGCGCGCCGGTAAAGCCCTGGCAGATGACACGGGTCTCGCTATTGACAAGGACGGACATCGGGTGGGGTGCCTATCTTCAATCGATCAAGCGGTAGACTTTACAGCCGCGACGGCTTTCTTGGCGGCGTCGTCGAGATCGTCGGCGGGGGTAATCGCAAGGCCCGACTGGTCCAAGATTTCCTTGCCGCGCTCCACGTTGGTGCCTTCGAGCCGCACGACCAGTGGAACGGTGATACCGATTTCCCGCGCCGCCGTGACGATGCCCTCGGCAATGGTGTCACAGCGCATGATGCCGCCGAAAATGTTCACGAGCACCGCTTTCACATGCGGGTCCGAGAGGATGATCTTGAACGCCTCGGTGACGCGCTCTTTGTCGGCGCCGCCGCCGACATCGAGGAAATTGGCAGGCTCGCCGCCATAAAGCTTGATGATGTCCATGGTGGCCATGGCGAGGCCTGCGCCGTTGACCATGCAGCCGATCGTGCCGTCGAGCTTCACGTAAGAGAGATCGAGATTGGCGGCCTCGACCTCAGCCGGGTCCTCTTCGTGAATATCGCGCAAAGCCGCAATATCCTTGTGACGGAACAGCGCGTTGTCATCGAAGCCGATTTTTGCATCGAGGCAGATCAAGCTGTCTTCCTTGGTCACCACCAGAGGATTGATTTCGATCAGGCTCGCGTCCTTCTCGATGAACAAGCGATAGAGAGATCTGATAAGCGCTCCGAATTGCTTGGCCAGCGCCCCCTCGAGCTTGAGCGCGGAAGCGAGAACCCGCCCATGGAAGTCGCTAATGCCCGAGGCAGGATCGACAGTCAGCGTGGCGATCTTCTCGGGCGTTTCGGCGGCCACCGCCTCGATATCGACGCCGCCCTCGGTCGAGGCGACGAACGCGACGCGCCCGGACCCGCGATCGACCAAGAGCGAGAGGTAAAGCTCGCGCGCGATGGTCGTGTCCTTGACCACATAGACATGCCGCACCAGCCGGCCTTTAGGCCCGGTCTGGGGCGTGACCAGCGTCATGCCCAGAATGCGGTCGGCTTCGGCATGAAGCTCCTCGAGCGTCTTCACGAGCTTGATGCCGCCGCCTTTGCCGCGGCCGCCGGCATGAATCTGAGCCTTCACGACGAAGGCCTCGCCGCCGAGATCGCGGGCGTGCGTAGCAGCCTGTTCGGCGCTCGCCGCCACCTGGCCGTCGGCTACCGGCGCCCCGTACTCCTTCAGCAGCGCCTTGGCCTGATATTCGTGGATATTCATGACAACATCGCCGCCTGCCGAAACAGCCGGCTCCAGATTTGATCCTGTCGGAGACTTACGTCGTGGCGAGGTTCGGTGCGATGCGCTGGCACAATTCGACCAGAGCCTTCACCGATCCGACCGAATGCATGAAGGCGTCCTTCTCGGCCGAAGTCAGGTTGAGCTCGATCACGCGTTCGACACCCTTTGAGCCGATGATGACGGGGACGCCGGAATAGAGTCCCTTCACGCCGTACTCGCCGTTCAAATAGGCGGCGCAGGGCATGACCCGTTTCTGGTTCTTGAGATAGGATTCGGCCATTTCGAGCGCGGCGGCGGCCGGTGCGTAATAGGCCGACCCCGTCTTGAGCAGACCGACGATCTCGGCGCCGCCGTCGCGCGTGCGCTGCACGATCTCGTCCAGACGCTTCTGGGTGATCCAGCGCATCTTGACGAGGTCGCCAAGCGGGATGCCGGCGACCGAGGAATACCGGATCAGCGGCACCATGGTGTCGCCGTGGCCGCCGAGCACGAGAGTTTGGATGTCCTCCGGGCTTACGTCGAATTCCTCGGAGAGGAAAAAGCGGAAGCGGGCCGCGTCGAGCATGCCGGCCATGCCGACCACCTTGTTGCGCGGCAGCCCGCTCGTTTTCTGAAGCGCCCAAACCATGGCGTCGAGCGGATTGGTGACGCAGATGACGAAGGCTTCGGGGGCGTATTTCCGCAAGCCGGCGCCGACTTGCTCCATGACCTTGAGGTTGATCTCAAGCAGATCGTCGCGGCTCATGCCGGGCTTCCTCGGCACGCCGGCGGTGACGATCACCACGTCGGCGTCTTTCAGCTCGGCATATTCGTTGGTGCCTCTGTGCTTCGGCACATAACCCTCGACCGGCGCCGATTGGGCCAGATCGAGCGCTTTACCTTGCGGCACGCCGTCGACCACGTCGAACAGCACGACCTCGCCGAGTTCTCTGATCCCGGCGAGATGGGCGAGCGTGCCGCCAATCTGACCGGCACCGACCAATGCAATACGACTGCGCGCCATGAAATTCCCCTTCCTTTCAGCCCCCGCTTTCGTGCCTTTGCGGTGGCCGTGCCAACGCGAGGGTTGGTTAAATGCAATCCGGCTTTGACGCAAGAGCGAGCCCCCTTACGTAGCTCTCCTGGGGCAAATAGGCTAAGCTTGCGGGTAGGGGGCATCATGGCACATCAACCAGCGGGCGAAGCGGCCCCGGTAACCACTTGGCCGGCCGTGGTCTGGGTGGCGCGGCTCTGCGTCTACCTCCTGGCGCAAGGCGCGCTGGTTCTGCTGGCCTATGCCTATTACGGCTTCGACAGCGATCCCGGCAGCTTCGCGCCCGGATTCCGCATCGATCCACTCCTGGGCGCTCTCAATCTGCTGTGGGGAGCGGCAGGGACCTATATCGGCTTCTTTCGCCCGCGCTATTCGCTTCCCTTCGTGCTCGCCTGCGCCGCGTTCTATCTCGTGCTTGCAGGCCTCGGTTCGTTCACGCCTTTCAATCTCGGCATGAGGCTCGGGGGGAGCGTGGCTCTGTTCCATTGGCTCATCGCGCTACCGGCGATGGCGATTGCCCTTTATGCGCTGTGGCGCAAGCGCAACAGGCAGTAGGCGCCGGCCTCATTGTGGCGGCGGGACGTCCTCGGCAAGCGGCTTGTCCTTCGGCTTGATGCGGACAACGAACAACTTAACCGGCTTGCCGGTCTTGTTCAGGCCACGATGGACGACATTGGGCGCGAGATACTCGGCCTCGCCTGCATCTATCTCTTCTGGCTTCTCGCCCGCCTCCTGAAAGGTCAGCGTGCCTTCAAGGACGTAAGAGATCTCATGGGCATCGGGATGAATGTGCCAGGGCAGAACAACGCCTGGCGGGAGGATATAGATTCGCGCGTTCACTTGCTTGCTGGGATCGCCGGCAAGAGCCTCGGCGATCAATTGTTCGCTAGAAACCGCGCCCGGTCCTTCGGGCTCGCGGGCCAAGGTGAGAGCCGCCCCTGTCAGCCACGCAGCGAGCACGAGGCCGGCGGCCAAGGTCCATGTCCTCGTGGTGGGCGCATCCATGCCGTGTCCTTTCCTTGTATAGTCAAACTTGCTTGTGCTTCTAGGAGGAGATCATGAACGGGACGGTCTATAACTATCGTGTGGAAGGCGCCAGATACGGCATCAGTTTTGGCACGGCGCTGGCCATCGCCATTTCCTACACCAACAACCATTCGATCCTGTGGGCGATCATCCACGGCTTCTTCAGCTGGCTCTATGTGATCTATTTCGCGCTGTTCAAATAGAAGTGGCAATGTCCTTCTCATGCTCGTGTCTTCGGGCTAAGCTTGGGGTTGGCCTCGACGCCTGGATATGGAAATCGAACGCGTCTTGGCCTTGAGTTGGGGGCAGCTTGTGAGTCACCAGGGGAGTCTCGGCAAGCGCTGGCTTGCGCCGATTGCCACTGCGGCCGCAATTGCGGCCGCCGGCGCAAGTGTCGCGGGCGCCGGCTCCTACGAGCGGCCGCCGACATTCACCGCCGCGCAGGTGGTTCCCCCCAATCTCCGCAACAGCCCCTATTACACGATCGGCAACCGGGTCGGCCTCGACAATTTCCAATATGTTTTTACCGTGAATACCCAATGGGGGACGTACACGGTCAAGGGCTTGGATCTTTTGCGCGTTCGCGCGCGGGAGATCGCGGCGACCGTGGAGCTTGAGAAGATCGACGGCGCCAGCACGTTCGTGACGGCCGCCGGGCGCACGGCCCTGAAACCTCTCGCCACCGCCAAGGA
>Ga0307445_10000428_pt1 | contig 22662 bp, 22 predicted proteins | sample SalMarSW160330MG_FD_202147 | JGI IMG/M metagenome (GOLD analysis project Ga0307445, IMG submission 202147) | Salt marsh sediment microbial communities from the Plum Island Ecosystem LTER, Massachusetts, United States - SW1603-30 | ecosystem: Environmental > Aquatic > Marine > Intertidal zone >... | reverse complement strand
GGGGAGAAAAAAACCGAAACCGCCGCAACCGTTCGTTTTACCGCGTGGATCGCACGCTTCCAAAAACGAGCGCCGGTGACAAACCGCAGACGGATCCGCGTGGTCAGCGCCGGAAGCGCCTGCAGGATATCTCCAAGGCCCCACAGGCAGGCCAGGATGGCCAGCCAGGCCAGGAACCCTGCGGCAAGCATGCCGCCGGCCAGGAGGATTACCGCGAGTTGCCCGCCCTGCATAACACCGTCTCCCGGAGTGGAAACCAGGATCGCGACGGCGAGGCCGGCGGCGATTAGGACGCTGGCGGCGATCGGCATGTAAATCCAGACCCAGGAGGATCGGCTCAGCCGCCTCCGGGTTTCCGATATCGGGTACAAGTCGCGCCAGAAATCCTTTTTCATGTCTCGACTCTCTCAATGGATTATAGCACGGTGAATGCATTGCGGATTTCCTTGACGCGTGCCGGACCGGTCTTTATAATACGCTAATTGCGATGGGGGTGTTACCTCCTGATCTTCAATATCTTTCCTCGATCCATCCAATTCCCCATCCGTCATTTCCGGTTATTACCTTGGAGGGCACATGGCCGAAAAAGAAATCATCGCTTCTGAACATACCCCCAAAGCCATCGGCCCATACTCACCGGCGGTGTGCTCCGGTGATTTCGTATTTACTTCCGGGCAATTGGGAATGGATCCGGCAACGGGCAGTCTGGTCGAAGGCGGAATCGCGGCCGAAACGCGGCAGGCACTATTGCATTGCACCCGGCTTCTCGAAGCGGCCGGTGGAACGCCGCAGGACATCCTCAAGACGACCGTTTACCTCCGCAGCATGGAAGATTTTTCCCGGATGAACGCCGTCTATGCGGAATTCTTCCCGCTCGACCCGCCCGCCCGGACAACGATCCAGGTCGCCGCGCTTCCCAAAGCCGCCGCTGTGGAGATCGAATGCGTCGCCCGTATCCCGCTGCGCAAGTAACCGGAGCGGCGGTGTTGATTCTGCCGCACCCGGATTACAGATCGATGTTTTACAGGCTGATACTTGGAGGAATAATATGAATTCGAACAGAAAGATCCTTCTGATCGCCGTTTTAACGCTGATTGCCTGTCTGTGCTGCCTTGGGTTGGGCGGCAGCGCGTTGCTCGGTTACTGGTCGCTTCAACCTCTTCCCACCCTCACGCCCCAGGCCGCCACCGGGATTTACCCGGTCGTTACAGATGCAAGTTTGTCCCCCGGTACGCCCGGCGGCAATATCCTTCCGCTTTCGGATCCGGTTTCACCGGAAGCGCTGGAGACGCTTAATTCCCTGGTTGCGGGCGATCCGCCGGCCGGCGACCTGGTCGAACAAGCCGAGCGGTTGAAAGGCATCCGCGACATTCCGCGGGTCGTTTCCGACCACGCCGCCCCGATCACGGTCGGTGCCACCACTTCGTTTTACGTCTCCAACAGCGACACCGACGAAACGAATTCAATCACCGCCAGGATGCGCTATGCCACCCCGCACGTTTACTTCTGGGTGGATACGACGGTCACCGCCAGCGATGCGGATATCCGCGGTGTGGTGGACACCTTCGAGAACGATATCTACCCCACCGACCGGGATTTTTTTGGATCGGAATGGTCGCCCGGGATCGACGGCGATCCACACCTCTACATCCTCTGGGCCAGGGGCCTGGGCAGTAACGTGGCGGGGTATTACAGTCCGGCGGACGAAGTCTCACGCCTAGCCCATCCGTTCTCCAATGAGCACGAAATGTTTTACATGAATGCCGACATCATGGATCTGACCGAAGATTACATTATGTCGGTTCTGGCGCACGAGTTTCAGCACATGATCCATTGGAACAATGATCCGAATGAGGAAGGTTGGGTTGACGAGGGATTCGCCGAATTGGCGACCACACTCAACGGATTCGGCGTCGGCGGGGCGGATTTGGATTATCTGCACGATCCCGACCTCCAGCTCAACACCTGGAGCGACATCAACGACAACGACACATTCGCCCATTACGGCGGATCCTTCCTGTTTATGAATTACTTCCTCGGCCGGTTTGGCCGGGAAGCAACCCAGGCACTGGTGCGCGACCCGGCCAACGGCCTGGTCGGGATTGATGAAGTTATCCGCCAGTTGAACCTGACCGATCCCTCCAGCGCGCGCCCGCTCACAACCGAGGATGTGATTGCGGACTTCGGCACCGCGTTGCTCCTGCAGGATTCGGAATTCGAGAACGGTCGCTTCGGCTTCAAAGAATACCCGAATGCAAGGGGGGTCGGAAACATCGACGATATCTCCTCCTGCCCCTCCGAAACGCAAGCTAAAAAAGTCTCCCAATTCGGTTTTGATTACTACGCGATCCAATGCGAGGGCGCCTATACTATCTATTTCGCCGGGTCGACGACCCAAAAAGTGCTTCCGGTTCCCCCCCAGGACAGCAAATATTACGTCTGGTCGAACCGGGGTGATAAATCCGATATGACCCTGACCCGCGCCTTCGACCTTCCCGCGGACCAATCCGCGACTCTGGAATTCGATGTGTGGTTCGATATCGAGGAAAACTGGGATTACACCTATCTCGAGGCGTCAACCGACGGCGGTCAGACCTGGAAGATCCTACGGACGGAATCCGGCACGGATGCCAATCCGCAGGGCAACAGCTACGGCTGGGGATGGACCGGCTCCAGTGAAGATCATGATTCGTCCGGCTGGGTGAATGAGTCGGTGGACCTATCCGCGTATGCGGGCAAACAGGTACTCCTCCGGTTCGAATACATAACCGACGCCGCCGTCAACGGCGAGGGTCTGCTGGTCGACAACATTCGCATCCCGGAACTGGATTATTCGGCGGATTTTGAAAGCGGTCTGGACGGCTGGGAAGGCAAGGGTTTTGTACGGCTGCAAAATGTTCTTCCGCAAAGCTACCGCGTGCTGGTGGTCCGCAAGGGATCGGGGATTTCCGTGCAGGAAGTAAAGCTGGATGACCGAATGTCCGGAAGTTTGGCCGTCACCGCCGAGAAGAGCGAGGAGGTATACCTGATCGTATTGGGAACCGCACGCTATACGCGCCAGAAAGCCTCCTACCAGTTTGTCGTCCTCAGGTAATCCAACGACAATTTAAATAAAAAAAGGCTGCGCAGGACCTGCGCAGCCTTTTTTATCAGACTTCTTCTTCGGGAGCGGTGGATCGCCTGCTCGATTCCTGCAGCTCGCGCATCCGCGCTTCCAGCTGTTCACGCTTGGCGTAGGCTGCCTCACGCGCCAATTCGCGAAGTTCCTCGCCGGAGTACGGCGTGAGGAGCAACGCCATTGCCGCGCCAACCGCCGCGCCCATGACCGACCCTGCGACAAATGAGAAAAAGCGACCCATGGATTCGCCTCCCCATCATATATGATGGCTTTGGAATTATCGACCGTCATTTATTATAACCGCGAATCATGAAGTTATCTATCCCTCACCCGGAACGGATTCGATTGCGGTAAAATCTTTTGGATTATCCAAAGGTCACGGATTGTACACACTTCGCAACCGCCTTCTGATCGGCCTCGGGCTGGGAATCCTGGTCATGCTCGGGCTGGCCTTCTGGTCCGATCTGTCCTTGCTGGGAAGCATCTTCTCCCGCTTCCGGTGGGAATTTTTCCCCCTGGCGCTGGCCTGTACGCTCTTCAATTACCTTCTGCGTTTCATTAAATGGCATTATTACGTTCGCCGAATCGGCGCACGGGATTTGACGGCTTCCGCAAGTGCGCGGCTTTTTGTCGCCGGATTTCCCCTGGCGATGACACCGGGCAAAGTGGGCGAAGCATTAAAGGCGCTCTGGCTCTCTGAATGGAGCGGCGTTCCCTTTTCGCGCGGTTTGCCGGTGGTGCTGGCGGAACGATTCAGCGACGGTCTGGCGGTACTGGCCCTCTCGGCGCTTGGTGTATTCAGTGTTCCCGTTCTTTGGCCGGTATTTTTGGGCACACTCGTCGTCTCGCTCGGAATTGTCGTTCTCTCCCAGATCCGTCCCTTGATGCTGGCGATCCTTCGGGCGCTGGAACGCCTGCCGGTGGTCGGTGCGAAGATCCATCCGCTGCGGGAATTCTACGAGGCCGGCTACCGCTTGCTGCAACCGCTGCCACTCCTCTTCGCGGTGACGCTTGGAACCATCTCCTGGCTTGGGGAAGGAATTGGTTTTTATCTGATCCTGCTGGGGTTGGGTCTTCCGGCATCCACCGCGACCCTTTCCAGCGCGGTATTTGTGCTGGCCGTGTCCACATTGGTGGGATCGGTTTCGGCACTACCCGGGGGGGTCGGCGCGGCGGAAGCCAGCATCACCGGCCTCCTGCTCCTGACGGTGACGGCGGAGACCGCCACAGCCGCGGCGGCCACACTGTTGATCCGGCTGGCAACTTTATGGTTCGGGGTCGCCCTGGGACTCGCCGTATGGTCGGTCACGCCCCGGTTGTGGAAACGGGAGATGCCGAAGCCCGCCGGCGCGATACAGGATAACCCTGCATAAAGGAAAACTATCAAATGGCCGATCTCTGGCGCGTCGACTTTCACACCCATACCGTGTATTCCAAGGACGGATTGACCGGCATCCGCGCCTATATTGAATCCGCCCGGCGGGCGGGATTGAACCGCATCGCGGTGACCGACCACAATACGATCCGCGGCGCGCGGGATGCCTTTTCACTGGCGCCGGACCTGGTCATCCCGGGCGAGGAGATCATGACCCGTGAGGGGGAACTCCTGGGCTATTACCTCCGCGAGGAAATACCAAAAGGGTTGACCCCCGAAGATACGATTTCCCGGCTGCGGGAGCAGGGCGCGGTCATCAGCGTATCGCATCCGTTCGACCGGCTTCGGCGCGGGGCGTGGAAAGCGGACGCCCTGGCGCGTATCGTTCCGCTTATCGACGCCGTGGAGGGCTTTAACGCGCGCTGCCTCTTTTCGGCGGACAACCGCAACACCGCGGATTTCGCCCGCGGCCGGCACCTTCCCATAACGGCGGGAAGCGACGCGCATGCCGCCTTCGAATTGGGGGTTTGCGGATTGGAGATTCCGCCCTTCGACGACGGCCCATCGCTGCTCGCCGCGCTGCGCAACGCCCGCGTATTCGGCCGCCTGTCCCCATGGTGGGTGCACTTCTTCTCGACCTATGCGAAATGGAAGAAACGAATAGAAAGACTGACGCGGGTGAAAAGGTGATCCAATGGATCACCTTTTCACCCGCGTCGTTTGGGTGTCGAAACGTCAGTTAACCGCTACGGGATGATAATTTTCTGGCCGAGGGTCAGGGTGAACGGATCCTTCAGGCTGTTGGCGGTGACGATTCGGTTCGGATCCACGTCGCCGAAATAGCAGCCGATCTTGTAGATCGTATCGTAATCCGCCGTGACGGTGTAGGACATGTTGGGCGAATGTGCATGCAGCGCACGTTCGCCGGGGAAGGGATCCCCGTTTTGCGGTATGTTGACCACATCGTCGGGGTACACATCCGGATCGTCGTTGTTCACCGCGAGGATGTCGACCGGATCAATGTCGAACCGCCGGGCCAGGCAATAGAGCGTCTCACCTTCATGGATTTTATATGTCGTCGGGACGCCCGGCGTCGACGAGGGAGCTGCTGCCGGTAGCGTCGCCGCCTGTGTCGCGGCCGGGGTCGTTTCGGGCGTATCCTGGGCGCCGGGTGTGGTTTCGACAGTAGGTGATACGGCGACGGTCGAAAAGGATGAGGTGTTTGTCGCGTCGGCGGGGGTTCCGCTATCGCCTTGGGCCTGGGCGGTTTGCTGGATGAAAGCAGTCCGCAGCGCATTCATCGTCGCGACCGGGCCCGCATTGGTGGAGTAGGCCAATGTGCCGTCGGTCTTGGGGGAACCTGTCGGCGGATTACTGTAAGAAATTGTGCATCCGGCGAGAACAAACGCAATCGCCAGGAGGCATCCGATTGGCTTAATTTTTCTCATTTTCCCTCCAAAAATCCCTGAAAACCAGAATTTATCCTAGCATAAAGGATGTTGGTATGCAAGAATCCGGTGCAAATAGTGTGCCACTTAAGACCGAGGCGGTTCTGCAGACCGAGGCGGTCTTAAAGACCGCCTCGGTCTGCGTGGGGGGTTAATTAAACCGGGGCGGTCTGTAAAACCGCCCCGGTTTGGTCTCATCCAATGGATTATTCCGCTTTCAGAATGTGCGTAAAAATGGAAGCGCCCGACCCGCCGATGTTCTGCGCCAGGCCGATCCGCGCTTTGGAAAGCTGGTTTTCCCCCGCTTCACCCCGCAACTGCTGGACCGTCTCGACGATCTGATACATCCCGGTGGCGCCGACCGGATGGCCGCGCGCCTTCAATCCACCCTGGGTGCAGATGGGCAATTTTCCATCGAGCCGGATCGCGCCATCGAGCGCCATCCGCGGCCCCTGCCCGCGTTCGGCGAAGCCGCACGCTTCAAGCGACATTGCGGCCAGAATGCTGAAGGCGTCGTGCAACTCAAAAAAATCGATCTCCCCGGGCGTAACACCCGCCTGGGCAAAGGCGCGCCGCGCGCCCAAATGTGCTGCGGAGAGAAAAAGTGGATCCTTGCGGTCATGTACAGCCAGCGAGTCGGTTGCCGCGGCGGAACCGGCGATTTTAATCCGCGGGCGCGGGCCCCCCGCCACTTTATCCGCCGGGAGCAGCAACGCGGCCGCCGCACCGTCACCGATAGGTGAGGCATCCAGGAGGTTAATCGGTTCGCAGATCATCCGCGCCCGGGCGTAATCCCGCTCGGTAATCGGTTGACGCAGACGGGCGTTTGGGTTGCGCGCCCCGTTGGCGTGCGCGTTGATCGAAAATTCCCCGAAGTCGGTGTGCTTCCATCCGAACGCATGCAGGTAGCGGCGCATGATCAGCGCGTTCAAGCCGACGAAGGTGATCCCCTGTACGCTTTCGAAATCCGCGTCGGCGGCGGACGCGAGGGCGGCGGTCGTCTCCGAGCCTGATGTCTCGGTCATTTTTTCCACGCCGACGGCCAGGACCGCGTCCAGCGCCCCGGATGCCACGGCCAGAAACGCCGCCCGGAACGCCGCCGCCCCGGAGGCGCAGGCGGCTTCCACTTTGAAACCTTCCGCCCCGCGCTGCCCCATCCAATCGGCAACCAGCGCCCCCAGGTTCTCCTGATGGGCGATCTGGCCGGAAAGCATGTTGCCTACGAACACAGCGTCGATCCGGTCCACACCGGCGTCGCGCATCGCCGCCAGGCCCGCCTCGGTGGCGAGATCCCGCAGCGAACGCTCCCAGTGTTCTTCGACCCGGGTTTGGCCTATCCCAAGAACGATGACTTCGCGCATGGGATCAGGAAACGGCAAGGTGCGGACGGAATTTGTAGCCGTACTGAATCACGCCTTCCGGCCCGTCGGTCCGCAGGCGGCGCGTGACCATCTCCACCGGCATGCCGATTTTTATATCGGCGGCGTCGACATCGGTCAGCTGGGCGGTGATCAGCGGCCCTTCCGCGAGCTTCACCAGCGCGACGGCGTACGGCGCCTGGGCTTCATACCCGGTCGGTGGGTCATGGACGACGGTGAAGGAATACACTTCGCCCTGGCCGCTCATGGTATGCAACGGGCCCGCTTCCTCGCCGCAATGCGGGCAGATATCCCGCGGCGGGAAGATGTATTCCCGGCAGTGAACGCATCGTTCGCCTTCGAGCGCGTAACGCTGCCGGCGCAACCTCCAATGTCTGGTGATATCCATGTTTCGACTCCTTTCGTACCCCACCCTTCCCTCCCCAAATCCCAGAGGGATTTGGGGAGGGTTAGGGAGGGGTTACATTTTCAGTTTTCCCCGGAAGCGTGCATATACGCCGTAATCGATTTCCTTGCGGCGCGAAATGTAATCGGTGGTGCGCGGGGCACGCAACCGCCGCTCCAGCAGCTTTTCCGTGGCGGTGAGCTGGAACGCATCCGAACCCGCGCCCGATCCGAACGACACCACCAGGATGCGGTCTCCGGGTGCGGCCTGGTCGAGCACAGCCGTCAAGCCGATCAGCGCCGAGCCGGCATAGGTGTTCCCGATCTGCGGCGAGAGCATGCCCGCCTGAATTTGTTCCTTCGTAAAACCGAGCATCGCCGCCGCCCGCTGCGGGAACTTCGGGTTGGGCTGGTGGAATACGGCGAAGCGGAAATCCGCGGGCTGGGCGCCGGTGCCTTCGAGCAGCGCCCGCGCGGCGTGCGTCACATGCCGGAAGTAGGCGGGTTCGCCCGTGAAGCGCTGGCCGTGCGACGGATACTGCGCATGATCACGCCGCCAGAAATCCGGCGTGTCGGTTGCGTAGGAATATGAGGCTTCGATCACGGCCAGCGCGTCCTCCGCCGGTCCGATCAGGAACGCCCCGCCGCCCGCGCCGGCGGTGTATTCCAGCGCGTCGCCCGGCCGGCCCTGGGCCGTGTCCATTCCGATGGCGAGCGCGTAACGGATCATGCCGGATCCGACCATGCCGATCGCGGCCTGCATTGCTTCGCTTCCGGCCTTACAGGCGAATTCCCAATCCGCCGCCAGGAGGTTGGGAGAAGCGCCGATGGCCTCGCCGACGACGGAGGAGGAAGGCTTCACCGCATACGGATGGGATTCCGATCCGACCCACACCGCCCTGATTTCGGCCGGGGCCGTCCCGGCCCGGGCCAGCGCGTTGCGCGCCGCCTCGATCGCCATGGTGATGACGTCCTCGTCCAGCCCCGGAACCGATTTTTCGGCGACGGGCGGCGGCGTATTGCCCTCGGTCCAGACGCGGGAAATTTCCTTGCCGGGCAGTCGGAAGCGCGGGACGTAGGCGCCGTAACCGATGATACCTGCGCTGCGCGCCGGCCGCATAATCGGGGCTCCGATACGAGGAGTTTTCTCCGTTGGGGCAATGTCCGTCATTCCGTCACTTCCGCAACCGATTGACCAATTCTTCCGCACGGTCGGTGCGAACCGCTTTCTCCGCCACCATCCGCCCGGCGATCTGATCCACCGCCTCCCCGCTGGCACCGGCGGCGATTGCCATCTGGCGCGCATGCAGGCGCATATGTCCCTGCTGGATCCCTTCGGTGGCCAGCGCGCGAAGCGCCGCCAAATTCTGCGCCAGCCCGACCGAGACGATTACTTCGGCCAGTTCGCGCGCGGTATGCACACCGAGAATTTTTAGTGCCGCCCGGGCGGCCGGGTGCACCCGCGTGGCGCCGCCGATGATTCCCGCCGCCATGGGGAGTTCCAAAAAGCCCGCCAAGTTCCCCACACCGTCCTGTTTCCATTTCGAAAGCGAGGTGTACGTTCCGTTGCGCGCGGCAAATGCGTGCGCCCCGGCCTCCACCGCCCGCCAATCGTTGCCGGTGGCGAGGACCACCGCGTCCACCCCGTTCATGATTCCCTTGTTGTGCGTCGCCGCGCGGTGCGGATCTGCCGCGGCGAATGCGTATGCTTCGAGGATCCCATCCCGCACGGCGTCGCCGCTCCAGCCTTCGAAGGCCAGCGCATGGACCGGCACGGAACACCGCGCGCGTGCCAGCCGCCGGTCCGCCAAATTCGAAAGGATCCGCAACCGGACCCGCCCGCCGGTGATCCGCTCGATGCGCGGCGCGATCCGCTCACAGGCAGTGTTGACCGCGTTGGCGCCCATGGCATCCCGCACGTCAAGAATCAGATGCAGGACGAGGAAGGACCCGATCAGCGGGGAATCGATTTTGCGGACTTTTAGATCCCGGGGCCCGCCCCCCGCCCGCGCCAGGACCGGATCGGCCTCCCCGGCCTCGGCCAGGATTTCAACCTTTTGCGCGAGCAGCGCCTTTTCCGCCGCCGGCAAATCCGGTAAATCCAGGATTTGAATCTGTCCGATCATTTCCGGTTCGTCGGCCTCGGCGGAAAATCCGCCGCCCTCCCGGACCAGCCGGGCCATGAAGGATGCCCCCGCCACAACCGAAGGCTCTTCCACCACCATCGGGACCAGGACCTCGCGTCCGTTGATCAGGAAGTTGGTGGCGATCCCCAGGGGAAACGAAAATATTCCGACGACATTTTCGATCATCCGGTCGGCGAGTTCGGGATCGATCCCGCCGCGGTCCAGGATTGGCGCACTCGACGAATCCAGCCAGCCGCCGTCGATGAGCGCCTGCCGGCGTTCCTTAATCGTTTTTTTATGGAATCCTGGGATTCGTGAAGATCCGGTCATGGCTGATAAAGGATAATTACCTTCTTCTTTCATTGTCTATCAGGGTTCGGATAGGGTTTTTAGGTATCCTTAAGATAGGATTTGATAGTTTTTTGAATTAGAACATTTATACTTATGCAAATATTACGGGGTTTTATGGCCTCCGCCGCTAGAATCAACCTAAAGGAAGAGACTTGACTCTGCTTCCCAGCCTGTATTTTCCCTGCGGATGGTTGAGAGATTCATCAAGTCCATATCCGGAAAAGAATGCGAAAAATAATTTCATTTGCCTTGCTTCTCTCCATATCAGCTGCAGCTTTCCCGGGCAGGGTTCTGGCCGCGGGAAGCATCTTTACATTAAATGCCTGGGGGGGCTGGGCACCAAACACTCCGGTAACCGTCCAATCGACGATTTATACCGACTCGAAAATCGGCCCGTCCAATTTGTACTACACGATTGCGCTGGGAGGCACGGTATATGCCACCCACACCACCAGCCAGTCCCCTATGAGTGCGTATGAAACCCGCAACGACCAGTGGGAAACGGTCAATACCGACTGGCCCGAAGGGGATTACACCATCAGCATCTGCTGGAGCACAGGCAACGCTCAAAACTGCAACATCGCCGGTCCGAGAACGACCACGGTGCATTTCGTCCCCACCCTGGGCTGGGGATTGACGGTTGTGATGGTGGGGGTGCTTCTTTTCGGATTTTGGCGCCGGCGCAAGGCATTCGAACCTGTGCTGGAAAGGATCCGCGGGTGAGTCCGCTGGCATTGTCCATCTTCTCCGCGGTCTATCTGGCCGGGTTACTTCTCCTGCGTAAAGCGCACAAAGGCCTGACCGGCTATCTCTGGGGCGCATTCGGCCTGGCGACGATCATCATTTTCGCCGGCCAGCTTGGACAGTGGAATGAGCCGCTGGGAACCCTGCAGGTCTGGTTCCTGGTACTGATCAGCCAGCTCTTCGGCGGCCCGCTGCAAATGGTGCAAGGCGGCGGCCTGGTCGTGCCCGATCCGACGGGCTGGTCGATCCTGCGGGTCGGGATCGAATGCTCGGCGCTGATCGAGATCGCGATCTTCGCCGGACTGATGCTTTTTTACCCGCGCCTTCCGGCGCACGAACGGCTGGGGCGGATGGCCGTCGGCGTGGCGGCCACCATCCTGATCAATCTCGTCCGGCTGGCGGTCATCATCGTGATGGTCGCGACCTTCGGCAAACCGATCGTACCGTGGGCGCATGCGATTGTCGGACGGCTGGTCTTCTTCGTCGGCGTACTCTACCTCTATTGGCGGATGCTGACCCTGCCGACGCTCACCATGATTCGCCGGGAACTGGAAGTGACCCGGCGGACGGCATTGTAGATTCGAGGCTGCGAATGGGTTCGTACGGTGTGGATTTTCTGATTCTGTGGGGAGTGTGGATCCTTATTCCGCTGGCGGCGGATATCGGCCAGGCGTTGTGGGACGCACTGCTTGTATGGCGCAACGGCCGGCTCGCCAAGCTGTTCCCGCCGCTGTTAAAAACCCCCCTGCCGAAAATCTCGATCATCATCCCGGCCCATAACGAGCAGCTCAACATCGACCGCTGTATCACCTCGCTTAAAGCCCAGACCTACCCGCACGAGAAGATAGAAATCCTCATCGTCAATGACGGATCCACCGACCGGACCGAGGAAGTGGTCAACGGCCATATCAACGGTTCACCGCACTGGAACGGGCACATCCGGCTGTATAACCGCGTCATCCCCGCGCTCGAATTCGGCGGCGTTATGACGCTCCTGCATGGCGACCATAAGGGAAAACCCGCCGCGGTCAACACCGGGCTGCAGCACTGCCGCGGCGATCTGATCTTCACCATCGATTCCGACGCCGTCCTCGAACCCGAGGCGATCCAGCAGGCGGTGATCGCCTTCCAGCGCGATCCGGACCTGGTGGCGGCCACGGCCCACCTGATCATCGACCGCGACCTGCTGGTGGAGAACGACGGGGACGGGCACATCCACCTCGACCGGGACGATATGCCGGTCCCGATGAAGTTGAGCGTGATGGAAAATTTCCTCGCCACGGCCCAGTTCATCGAATATTTCCAATCCTTCCGAATCGGCCGCCACGCGGAAGCCCTGCGCAACGAGTTGTTCACCCTTTCGGGCGCCTGCGCGATCTACCGCCGCGGCGCCCTGCAGGCGATCCACGGGTACCGCGGCCGGACCGTCTCGGAGGATACCGACGCCACCCTCACCCTTCAGCGCTTTCCGGGGCGGGTGACATACCTGCCGCAGGTGCGCATTCACCTTGCGCCCACCGAAAGCTGGCGGGCGTTATTCGCCCAGCGGGTGCGTTGGCAGCGCGGGGAACTGGAGGCGCTGGCCGTGCATTATGACATGTTCGGCAGCAAGAAACGAATCTGGCAGCGCGGACTCCCGCGCCGTCTGCAGCGTGACCACACGATGGGATTCCTGCGGCTGATCTGGATCTTCCTGCTGCCGATGTTCCCGCTGCTCGGATACAGTCTGGCAATGGTGGTTCAGGCGATGGCGCTCATCTACGGATTGTACATTCTGGCCGATGCCGCACAGATCGCGGCGGCGTGGAGCATCTGCGCTCCCAGTGAACGCCGCATCCTGCGCAATTCGCTGGTCTTTCTTCCGCTACTGCCCCTCTACCGGATGGTAGTATACTTTTTCCGGATGAGTGGAAACCTGAAGACTCTCACCGAACCGCCGCGCTGGACGGCTTCCGCGGGATGGATGGACAAGTTGCGGTTGCCCGGAGAAGGGAAAGTAAACGGATGGCTGCGGAATTTTATGGAGTTTTGGGCGGGCTGACGTGAAACCCCAGCACGCCTTTCGCGACCAGGTGCTGCCAGTCCTCCTGGTCGCTTTTTTTATCCTTCTCGCGCTGGTTGGAGTCTGGACTGCGGGTTCGCCGCGCGGTGCCGATACCTGGGGGCATCTGTTTCGGGCGGAGTACCTCGCAGGCATCATGGGCACGGAAGGTGCCGGCGCTTATTTCCGCGCCGCCTGGATGCCGAATTGGTATATGGGGGATCCGTTCCTCACGTATTACCCGCCGCTGACAACCCTCGTACTGGCGCCGCTGGTTTACCTCACCCAAAATGGCGATATTGCGCTTCGTATCTTAATCTCCCTGTTCCTGGTCGGCTTCTCCGGTCTTACTTTTGCCTACCTGGACCGGGCCTGGAATCGCTGGGCGGCTTTTCTCGGGACCGTGCTCGCGGTCGGCGCGCCGTATCAAATGCGCACGGTTTTCTTCGAGGGGAATCTGCCGCGCATGCTCTGCCTGCTTGCGCTTCCGGCCATCGCACTGCTGACAGATCGCCTGCTCGTCCCGAACTCGCGCCGCGCGCCGATCACAATACTCCTCGGCTTGTGCTGGACGTGGGCTATTCTGTCCCATCCGCAACAGGCGGTGATCTTCGCCATCGGCATCGGTTTCTACCTCATCCTTCGGTTGATCCTCGACCCTGAAGTTCCGTTGTACCAATTGGCTCCGTGGGTGGGCTCCGTTGTCTTGGGAGCTTTGTTCGCCGCGCCCTGGCTTCTCCCGGCATACAGCCGCGCGGAACTGGCTAACGTTCCGTTCCTCCCCGCCGAAAAGATCCCGTTGTTCTCCTCCACGCTGGAGGGCTTCCTTCCCTACCTGGATCTCACGCACGGGCAGATCCTGTTCGGTTTCGGGTCGCTGCTGATCGGGCTGCTCGCGATCGCCGCCCGGCCCGATCCGCACCGGAGCGCGTGGTATCTGACCGGGCTGCTCGCAATCATGTTCTCCCTCGGCCCCGACGGGGTATTCTTTAATCTCATCCCCCTAAACAACCAGCTCCTCCCGGAACGGTTTGTCAATTTCTCCGCATTCGCGATTCCCGTCGCCGCCGCCGGATTGCTCCCGATGGGGCGCAACCTGCGTTGGATCCGGTCGTTGCTGCTGGTGATTCTGGTTGCGGTGGAGCTGGTCCCGGCCGCACGGATCATCCCCGGCGGCGGATACCCGCAGGAGCAGGCCGTGCTTGAGGCTGTATCCGCGCCGGACGGCGGTCGGGTCGCGCTGCTGACCTACCCGGAACCGACCTCGCTGGAGGTGTATTTCGCCGGGAAAGCCTCGCCCCTGATCAACGGCTGGGCGCTGGAAAATACGCCGCATCATGTCGCCCTGCGCCGGGTGCTTTCCGCGCCGGAGTGGGGGCCGGAATATCTGGAGGCGTTGTTCGCCCGCTGGGATGTGCGTATGGCGGTGATTGCGGGCGGCGTCGAAGCGGACCCGGCACGCGAAGCCGTATCGGGAATGGGATTCGACCGGGCGGGAGTCATCGGGCGGTATGAGCTTTGGCGCAGGATCGCGCCTTCGGCACGGGTGCAGGAACTCCCGGCTCAGAACATGCTTCTCGTCGGCGACGGGCTGGCTCCCTTCCTGACGGCATTTCCATTCGCCGAAGAAGCGTCACCCGATATGTTCATCCGCGAGCAGTCCGGTGCTCTGACGGAGTATCCCATCCTTGGTTTCTACCGGTTCGCCGGGGATTCAGTGGATGTAAAGCAGACCGAGGATATCCTGCGCAACTACCTCAACGGCGGCGGGACAATCGTTGTGGACTTAAGCGGAATGGAGGATATCTTCGGGCGCACATTGGATTTCTTCGGCGTGCACGCATTCCGGCTTGCCTTCGACGACCGGATGACATTGCGCTGGTCCGACCCGTCGGCAAACCTGCCTGCGCAATTGCATTTCTCCGGCCTGCTCGAGGAAGGATGGTCCGGAGCATCGTATGAAGGATTGGATACCATCGTGGCGGTAATGGACCGGGACGGGGCTTCCTATCCCGTCCTCGGGTATAAGGACGTTGGTCAGGGCAGGGTATGGTTTATCGGTGGAAACCTGCTGTATTACACACAGCTGACAGGCCAGAGCGCTCTGCGCCAGTACATCCGCGCCATCATCCTTCAGGATATTCCGGTATCCACAACCCTCGAATGGCCGTCCGTCCCTCTGCAGGCGTATTCCGAATCCGCCGACGGCCTGGCTTTCGATTACGCCTCCGCCGGGCCGGTCTCGGCGCTCATCTCTTACACGTATCATCCCCGCTGGCGCGCGACTATCGACGGCGTGAAGGTCGGTTTGGGGGTGCGGGACAATTTAATTCGGATCGCTCTTCCCGCCGGATCGCACCATGTGGAAATCCGGTACGACGCCTGGGGCTCGCTCCTGCCGTGGCTGGGCGGGATGGCGGCGGCACTCGGGATATTTGGTTCCATCATCTTCTGGGGATTGGACCGGCATTTACGAAAAACCGAAAGCCCGCCCCGCGACTTCCTTGAAGTGTTTCAAAAGCCGGAAAGCCCGGAAGGAGGGGGAACGTTTACACCCTGCGCCCATTGCGGATTCCGTCTGGCGGTGAGCCGCCCGCCGACTCCGATCACTTATCCGTTTCAGGTGTCGCAGTGCCCGATCTGTGAAGCGCGCATGGACGACGAGGGATTCCGTCCGGGGAAGGATCTTACCCGCGAAGAACAGGCCCGCGCGTTGCACCGATGGCTGCGCGCCAACCAATATGATCCGCGGACGATTCACACACAGTGGGGTTTCTCGGTGGATGAGTTTTTCAAACGATAGCCGATTCCGATCCCCAATAAACACCGGGGGGGCCCCGAACCGGGCAATTGGATTTTTGTTCATACGGCACTATTCGCCGGGAAAAACACTTCTATAAGATTTCTTCGCGCCTTTGTGTCTTTGTGGGATAATTGTCCGCCTTGCTCGGCGAACCCTTTTACAGCTTTCATACCACCAAGGCACGAGGACGCCATAGCAATCTTTGACTTCTTCGTGTCTTTGTGGTTTATGCGTCCACACCCGTTTCGGAATTACCCGCGATAATTGATTTTTTCATTTATAAACCCTCATAACGGCGCTCCCGGTTTTTCGAAAACATTCCGTTGAAAGAATAAAAATTTTCTAACTATTCTTATGTCTTTTACTAGTCGGGCTTGGGGGTTTTTGTAGGCTTAGCGGGCTTGGGGGTTTTTGTGGGCTCAGCGGGCTTGGGAGTTTTTGTGGGCTCAGCGGGCTTCGGGGTCTTCGAGGGCTTCGGCGTCTTTGATGCCTTTGGAGTCTGTGAGGGCTCTAAAGTATTTGTGGGTTCCGAGGTTTCTGTGAGCTCAGGAGTGTCGGTATGAGGGTCCGTATCCGGTTTTTTTTCCGTGGGCGACGACGCGTCATCGCCTTTCCCGGCATCCGTGGTGGATTCCTTATTCAGAGTTGGAGGAATCTCTTCGGTCCCCTGATCCTTTTGTAAGCTCCAGATCCGATCCACGCTTTGTTGGGAATGCTCAACGGCTTGGTCCAATGCCGATTGGGCCTGTTCAGGAAGCCGATCCCGGAGGGAAAGCAGCACTTGTGTATGCCGTGTAATCCGCGCCCGGATGTCGTCCAGTTGGATGGAATCGGGCGGCAACTGATCCAAGGCGCCATCCAGGTGGCTGAGCGTTTTGTCATAGTTTTCCAATCCCGCGACGAGATCCGCATTGCGGTTCTGCGCAGCCAACTGCTCGATTTCTTCCACGCGCGCATCGGCGAAATCCGCCAAGAGGGCAACATCTCCGGACGCGGACACGGTAAGCGCCAGGGATATCACTTCGAGTCCTTGCTTTACAGGATACAGCGCGTCTCCCGGAAGCGCCCTGGCGGATGCGGATGTTACGCTCAACCCCGCCGCGCTTAGGACGATCAGGGTGATCGCCGCGGCCAAGGCCGCAGATCGGAGCCAGCCCCAGCGGGCTTTGCCCGCCAAGCGAAAGTCTTGCTTCGTCGACCGCGGGGCGGACGCTTTAATCCGCCGCAGAAGGCGGGCTTCGCTCGCCGCAATAAATTCCGGCGATGGGCCGCGGGCGGGAAGCAATTCGCGCGCGCGGCCGGCGGTTTCCAGCAGCGGGCGAACGTCAGAGACCGCGCCCTCTTCACCCTTGGTGGAATCGGCAATCGCCGCATTCTCTTCCAGCATCCGCTGAAAGGCGCGGTCCAGGATATCGGCTTGAAGGCGGTCTTTGCTGATCATATCCGTCCCTGCACCTTGCCGCGCAATGACGCGAGCGCCCGGTGCAACAGTACGCGGGTCGCGCCTTCGGTCAGATTCATCCAACTCGCCACCACGGAAGTCGGCATCGCCAGGATGATCCGGAGGATGATCACCTCGCGGTAATTAAGCGGGATATCCTCCATGGCTTGCCGCAGATCACGCATTTGTTCGTCCCGGATAACGCGTTCATCGAGGGGACGAAGCGAATCGAATGCAAGTTCATGGTTCGCGAGCCCAACTTCCGGTTTTTGCCGGCGGTAATGATCGATCAGCACGTTTTTCGCCACCTGGTAAAGGAAAGCGGAAAACGGCCAGCCCCGTTCATGGTAGGTTCCCAGAGCCTGAAAGGCACGGAAAAAAACATCTTCCGTCAAATCCTCCGCTTCCTTCGATTCTCCCAGCCGGGCGAAAAGGTAGCGGTAGATCGGATCCACATAACGCCGGTAGAGACATCCGAATGCTTCGGCGTCTCCCTCTCTGGCCCGGGCTACCAGGATCGCATCGCTCTGTTCTGTCGGAGTCGTATCAGTCATGAAAACGGATTCCCTCAGGGGTTGTTACAGTATATCGCGGAGACGGGACTGCCGAAAGTAAAAATTATCCATAAAAGCGATGCCTTTGCAACGATATGGCAAGAGAAAGGCTCGAAAATACCGGGGAGTTTTCGGAATTCCTGCCCGGGACCGCGCCCATCCCGGCATGACGAATGTCAAGGGGACACTCCTGTAACAACCTGAGAACCTCGCCGTTTTCCTTGCATCCAGCCATCCGGCCTGCCGCGAGGCCATGATGCACATAGCGGGCAGGATGACGGAATCGGTCCGATGCGCGATGTCACCCGGAAGGTGACATATAGCATACAGAGAAAACATGACAACCATCCGGGAAATCCGTTCTGTCCGGTTCCTTCCGATCCTTATCCTGGGATTGCTTTCGGCTGCCTGTCCATGTAATTCCAACTTCCTATTCCTCGATTCGATCCCGAATCGAAAAACCGACTCGAACGGCGCCATCGACGTGGTGACGCAAACCCGAGCTGTGCCGGGAAATCTTATGGGGGAACCGCGCATCGTGGCAACCTTCCCCTCCGGTGCGGACGTTTCCCTCTTTTCACCGCAGGAAGACGACGTGGTTACCGAAGCGCGTGTGGATGTGATCGGTGCAGCCCCCGCGGAGACGGTCATCACCCTCAATGAGGAAATCACGGTGGCTGGCGCGGACGGGATGTTTTATGCCCGGGTTCCGCTCGAGGAAGGCTTGAACGAAATCCTGTGCGTCGCAAGTGATCTGGAGGGAAATGAAGTCGCCTTTTCATTTATTGTCGTGTACGAGCCGGAAGAAGACTAGCTTGCCGAGTTGAAAGGAGTTCTCTCCCATGAAATCCCTGGCCATTGCCGCCGCTTCGCTTTGCCTGCTTTCCGCCGTTTGGGCCGGCGCGGAAATCTCCCCCGCCCCGGCGCCATACTCCCAAGCCGAGGCTCCCAAGACACGCACTCCCAAACCCACCCGCGAAGTCGTCACGAAAACCCCGAAAGAAAAAGCCACCAAGGTTCAGAAACCGAAGAAAGAAATTTTTTCCGGTGAAGTACTCTGGGTCGGAGATTCCAGCCTGACGGTAAAATCCGAGACCGGGGAAGAAATAACCTTCCAGGTTAATGAAGAGACGAGCGTGAAAATCCCGACCCTGAAGGACGCAAATCTGGCGGATATTCAGGTCGGAGTACGCGTGCTGGTGCGCGCGGTCGGGGAAGAAGACGGCACCTTCACCGCGCTTCAGGTGTCGGTCTCGCCCGGAAAACCGGCCCCCAAGCATCATGTAGGGGAAGTGACGGCGTATACGGCAGGTGCCAGCATTACCATATTGGCCCATGACGGGAACGAATATACCTTCCGGATCACGGAAGAGACGAAGATCCTCCCCGCGGACCGTGCGGACGAGCTGGCCGTCGGCCGGCGGGTGACGATCATCTCCCCGCGCGACGTGACCGGCGGACCGTTTACCGCCAAGGGCATCGTAGTCCATCCGGAGACGGATGACGGGGAGGGAACTCCGACGGTGACTTCCACGCCGACCGAGATCCCGACCCCCACACCCACCGATACCCCGACATTGGAGCTGCTTCCCACCGATACCGCAACGAAGACTGCTGGATAATCCTTTGCACGATACTGCCGGTGATCGACCGGCACGGTGATCGACCGGCACGGTGATCGACCGGCACGGTGATCGACCGGCAGGACGCGTCCGTCCAATGGCCTGATTGGACACATGAAAAGGACCGGTTGACACCGGTCCTTTTCATGTGTCCAGCAATGTTTTCTCCTTGGCAAAGATCCTTATGGCCTTGGAAGAGGTTCCTCCCTACATGATGCTATTTGATTTTAGTGGCCGCGGCGGCACTCGAGGTATCCGGTATCGAGGAAGGAATTAAAGTTTCTACAGGCTTCGGTGTCTTGACAGGCTTTGGAATATCGATGGGCTTCGGCGTCTTCGAAGGTTTTGGAGCATCGGTGGGCTTTTGAGTCTTGGAAGGTTTTGGCGTCTTCGTAGATTCCGGGGTTTCGGAAGGCGTCGGGGACACAGTGAATTCAGAAGTCGATGTGGGTTCCGGAGTGTGTAAAGGCTTCGGAATTGTTGTTTCCGGATTGGTCTCCAGTGTCTTGGTCGAGCTTGGACCGGACTCATTCGAAACGGATTCCTTGGTGAAGGACTTCTCCTCATCCCGAGGAACGAATTCCGAGTCCCGGTCCTGACGTATTTTCTCAACCGCCTCCTTGCTTTTTCGCGAATGCTCGATGGCGAGATCCAATGCGGGCCGGGCCTGTTCCGGGACCCGATCCCGGAGTGCCGACAGCACGTAGGCATAGCGGGCAAACCGCGTCTGGAGGTTCTTCAATTGGGCATATCCGGAATCGGACGTCAGCGCCTTTATCGCGGTGTCCAATCGGCCGAGCGTCTCTTCGTAATATTCCAGACTCGGGAGGAAATCCGATCCCCGGCTTTGCGCGATTACTTCCTCAACCTCCGCCAGCCGCCTGTCGGCGAAATCCGCCAGCAACTGGACGTCGCCGGTGGTGGAAAACGAAAAGGTTAAGGAGATTTCCTCGAATCCCCGTTTTACGGGATACAACGCATCACCTGGGAGTGCTTGGGCGGATACGGAAGCCGCGCCCAATCCGGATCCGATTATGACAACCACGGTAAATATGGAGATCAACGCCGCCGTCCGGTGCCGCCCCCAGCGGACGCCGACCGATACGGGGGATTTGCGCCGTACCGGAATCGGTGGGCGGATTTGTTTCTGCTTAAGCAGGCGTCTTTCCACCCCCGCGACAAAATCCGGCAACGGGGCGCGCGCTCGAATCAAAATGCGAACACGGGAAGCCGTTTCCAACAGCGGCTGCAGCCCGGATTCCGCGCCGGCATCCGCCTGCGCGGAATCCTCAAACGGCGCTTTCCCTTCCAGCATCCGCTGGACGGCGCGGTCGAGAAGTTCGGCCTTAATACTTTCTTTGCGTTTCACATTGCTTCCTGCAGCCTTCCGCGCAAAGCCGTAAGCGCGCGGTGCAGCACGACGCGGGTGGCGCCTTCCGTCATGTTCATCCAATTTGCAACCACGGAGGCCGGCATCGCCAGGATGATCCGTAAAATGATCACCTCGCGGTAATTCGACGGGATCTCATCCATGGCCCGGCGAAGATCCCGGATTTGTTCATCCCGGGCATCGTGTTCATCGAAGGGCCAGAGCGACTCGAGCGCCGGTTCGGGGATGGAAACCCCGATGTCCGGTTTTTTCCGACGGAAATGATCGATCAGCACGTCTTTCGCAACCTTGTAAAGGAAAGTGGAAAACGGCCTGCCTTTTTCACGATACGTCTCCAGCGCCTGGTAAGACCGGAAAAAGACGTCCGCCGTCAGTTCTTCCGCCTCCTTGGTTTCACCGAGTCGGACGAACAAGTAGCGATAGACCGAATCTGCGTAACGCCGGTAGAGGAAGCCGAATGAATCGGTATTCCCATTCCTGGCCCGGGTCACCAAGATCGCATCACTCGGCTCGATCAGCGGCGATTCAATCATGACAAATGAATCCCATAAAGACGAGTACAGTATAGCGCCGAAAAAGCGGCTCTTGGGAACTCTCTGGATCCGCAATCATTAATTCCCTCACCCCTTTGCAGTAAGGGAACGGCTATCCAAAAATAGGATCAAGGGTCTGCTGAACCCGGCCCATCACAGGATTGGCGCAATTTCTGTATGAAACCGAACGCTTTTCCGCAAATACGAGTGTAAAGCATATCGGTTGGATTAATCGTATACATTCCACCGTTATTCTTGTCCATTGGCGGGCAGGATGACCGTCAAGGATCAACGCGGTATGTCATGAAAATTTAGTGACAATCGGCCAAAGCTGCCGTTACTCGCGGGCATCTCCGGATTCCCGACGACGCCTCCATTCCGACCGACACTCCGCCGGTGGAATAACCCTTTGCGCAGTCCCGCCAGAGACGGACCGGCAGGACGCGGATGTCCTACAGCCTGATAGGCACAACAAAAAGGACCGGCGTTGGCCGGTCCTTTTTGCATTAACGCATGTATTTTATTTTTTTGCCTTGACGACGATCGTCTTGGCTTTGGCCTCTTCGGCCTTGGGCAGGGTCAGAGTCAGGACCCCGTTTTCAAAATCCGCATCCGATTTATCCGCGCTGACATTGCTCGGCAACGAGATGGAGCGGCTGAAGGACCCATAGCGGCGTTCGCGCAGGTGGTAGGTTTTCTCTTTCTCTTCCTTTTCCTCCTTCACCTCGCCGCGGATGGTCAGCACCCCGTTGGCCACGGAAATCTGAATATCTTCGGGCTTGACCCCCGGAAGGCCCATCTTGACCACGACCGAATCGGCGGTCTGATAGAGATCCATGGTCGGGACCGAGGACACATCCCACAGCGCGCCGCTGAAGGGACGGGTGTACCCGTCGTCCGCCAGCCGATCCATAACTTCCTGCATGTTGCTTATTTCACGGAACGGATCCCAACGAATTATGTTTGCCATATGCCACCTCCAAAATCCCTTTTTGGGTTTTGATATCTGGAGTATAGGCGCAGAATGTTAATAAAAAATATAACCGGCGTCAGAAAAATGTTAACGCCCGAAAAAACGGTGACTGCGGACGGAAATAAGAAGACGGCCTACGCCGCTCCACCCGGTTCTTTTCTGCGATTTCCGAAGTAGAGGATACCGAGATACGCGAGGAATGTCGCCGCGAGACTCGCCAGGACCAGCTGCGCCATCGCCGGGGCGCCCGCCCGCTCCATGATCCAGCCCGTCAATCCCGGCAGGACCATCCCGCCGATGCTGTCGCCGAGCAGAATAAAACCGCTGATGCGGGCCGTCAGGGATACGGATTGGCCGGCCAGGGTGAAACCGGTCGGCCA
>Ga0307445_10000426_pt1 | contig 22710 bp, 25 predicted proteins | sample SalMarSW160330MG_FD_202147 | JGI IMG/M metagenome (GOLD analysis project Ga0307445, IMG submission 202147) | Salt marsh sediment microbial communities from the Plum Island Ecosystem LTER, Massachusetts, United States - SW1603-30 | ecosystem: Environmental > Aquatic > Marine > Intertidal zone >... | reverse complement strand
TTCCTTATCCACCTAACATCTCATTTCAAATTGGAAGAAGGATTGCAAATATTGTGGCTTATAAAAAGAAACCAGTTGTATGTTTTGTCCCTTACGTTCCAAAATATGAGATGATCATAGAATCATTGGAACTAGCCTACATTCCCGTGTTTCATTCAATAAAAGAGACCGTCCAAGCAGTTTCTGCTTTAAAACATCGAACTAGACTTGATAACGTTAAGAAAGGAAATATTTTTTGGGAATGATCCAATATGGTAAAATTTAGAAATATAGGTAAAATAAATTAATTATTGAATTCAAATTAAAGGGATAGAAAAATGAAAGAAAAAATAGGTTGGATTGGAACGGGAGTAATGGGCAAATCAATGTGTGGTCACCTAATTGATGCTGGTTACGATGTTTTAGTGTATAATCGAACAAAGGAAAAAGCCATTGATTTGATTAATAATGGAGCCACTTGGTGCTCAAATACTATGAAAGTCGCCCAAAATAGCGATATAGTTTTTACTATTGTTGGATTTCCTAAGGATGTTGAAGAGGTTTATTTAAGCGAAAAAGGGATATTAAAAAACATAAGAGAAGGTGCTATTGTCGTGGATATGACAACTTCTGAACCCTCCCTTGCGATTAAAATTTATGAGGAAGCCAAGAAAAAACACGTGTCATCCATTGATGCCCCTGTTTCTGGTGGTGATGTTGGTGCAAAGAACGCTACTTTAGCAATAATGACTGGTGGTGATAAAGAAGCGTACGATAAGGTATTTCCTCTTTTTGAACTTATGGGTAAAAATATTGCTTATATGGGTAAAGCTGGAGCGGGGCAGCATACAAAAATGAGCAACCAAATACTAATTGCGTCCACGATGATTGGAGTCGTCGAATCCCTCTTATATGCTTACAAGGCGGGAAATGATTTGAATGAAGTAATAAACGTGATCGGGAAAGGAGCTGCGGGATGTTGGTCAATAAATAATCTGGGTCCTAGAATTGTAGATGGAAATTTTGATCCTGGCTTTTTTATCAAGCATTTCATAAAAGATATGGGTATTGCCCTAAAAGAAGCCAAAGAAATGAATTTAGCTTTACCTGGTTTAGCACTTGCATATCAATTTTATATTTCAGCAACAGCTTTAGGATTAGAGAACCTTGGAACTCAGGGATTATATAAAGTTCTGGCTAAAATGAATGGAATTTAAATAAATAAATTTTTATTCTTTAATTTTATCATGCTACCTATAGTTGTTGAAATCTGGTTTTTACTTCTTATACTAATTCAAACTCTTCATATTTTTGAAGAATTAGGCATGGAGATCTATCATATAAAAGAATTTCTGACTCTAAAGAAGTATCTTATTGTATCCTCAATAATAACAAGTATTTCAATGTTAACATTTTTAGCTTTAATATTAGAATTAGTTATTGGATACATCTTTGGAATATTTGTGGCAATTTTTGGGATACTTAACTTTATCGTGCATACAGTAGGATATATCATGAAGAAAAAGATGAAAGGTACGATTGCTGCGGGATTTTATACTGGAACCATTTTAGGACTAATTGGTATTGTTAATTTATTTCTATTATTCCAGCTTTTATAGCCGTTCATAAATTTCCACTTGCCTTTTTAACGATTTAGATGTGATTTTTTACTATTTTTAATCGCATTCGAATTAGCTTCTCAATTTCTTTTAATTTGTGCAGTTGATCCTCCTCGCAGAAAGCATAGGCTATCCCTCCAGCACCTGCTCTTGCCGTTCTCCCAATACGATGTAAATAAGTTTCCGTTCCATCTGGTAAATCAAATTGTATGACATGTGAGATTCCATCCACATCAATTCCGCGAGAAGCGACATCTGTAGCTACTAGAACACGAATATTTCCCGTACGAAATTTCTGAAGTGCATCTTGACGTGCGTTTTGTGATTTATCCCCGTGTATGACATCTATACGCATCCCCTTCCTTTTTAAATTCTTAACTACTCGATTGGCGCTGTGTTTTGTGCGCATAAAAACTAATGCTCTTTTAATTGATTTATCGGTTAGTAACTTTTCCAATAATGCTTGTTTTTTCTTTTTGGAGATTAAAAATACAGTTTGTTTAAGAATTTCCAAGGTTGGTTGTTCTGGTGTGATATCTATTCTTATGGGTTTATTTAGAATATTATTAGCCAGTTTTTTAACTTCCTGTGGTATCGTAGCAGAAAAAAGTAGTGTCTGTCGGTTCATTTTAGTCATGCTTTTGATGATTGTCCGAATATCATCGATGAAACCCATATCTAGCATTCTATCACCTTCATCTAGAATAAAAACCTCAACATATCCTAGGTTTATGTGTCCTTGTCTCATCAAATCGAGTAATCTACCAGGTGTCGCAACCAAAATATCAACTCCTTGTTGTAATTTTTTCACTTGTGGATTTTGACCAACCCCCCCATAAACAACAGTATTTCTTAGTTCAGTATATTTTCCATAAATACTAAAACTGTCCTTAATTTGGATTGCAAGCTCTCTTGTAGGAGCAACCACTAAAACACTAATTTTAGGTTTGCTTTTTATGTTAGTTTTGTTCTTGATATTAACTAATCGTTGCAAGATAGGAAGTGCATAAGCAGCAGTCTTACCCGTGCCTGTTTGGGCACAACCTAACATATCCTTTCCCTTCAATATAATAGGGATTGCTTGAGCTTGAATTGGTGTCGGAACCTTATAACCCGAATCTCTTACTGCGTGTAAAATTTCAGAGTCTAGATCAAGATCAGCAAAATTTAAACCACTATCAATTTGATTGTACTGTAAAGGCTTAAATTCTTCTGATATCGAAGATTGAACAACTTCTTCTAAATCTAACCGTTTAACTTCAACAGCGGCAAGACCTTTTTTTTGTGGTTTAATTTCGAATGTAAGAAAATCACCGCTGGCGATATTATTATCTTCATTTGGTTGTAGTGCAGTATGGTGTAAAAAAATATCCTTACCATCCCTATCAAGGGTTATGAATCCAAACCCTTTCTTCTCATCATACCATTTGACCGTTCCGGTCATTCTTTGTGTTGCTTTTATCATATTTATTCATATTTTTCTTTCTTTTGTGGGTATAACCTTCTCATATATCCTTCTTTTATTATGGAAAAATCTATTTGCGGAAATATTCATTAAAATAATTAAATACCCCATTTCAAAGGAAGAAATTTAAATTGATGCATATATCAAAAACGCATCTTTTTAATTGATGAATAAATCTTCAATATTTAGAAGTAATAATTACTAAATAATAACCCAATATTTAGTAAATAAGAGTTACATCGTCTTTATAGTTTAAGTATTCAAAAAATCAATAGCAAATATTTTCGAATTACTCCCAGAACTTAAGGTTCTATAATTATTATAAATCATAATTTTCTGTTATATAGTTATCAAAGTGTTGTAGGGCATTAGGTAAGTTCTTTCGACCAAATCCAATTCTAAAGTGAGAGGTTCCATAATTGAATTGAGTGCTTGGCATTATTAACACTCCTTTCTTCTCTAATAAATCAAGACAAAATTTTTCAATATCCAGTTCAATTAGCAACCTTGGAAAAGCAATCGAACCCGCTTTAGGTCTTACCCAAGTAAGAAATTTATCAAATTTTATAAAGAATTCATCTAAGAATTGGAGGTTTTTTTTAATAATCTCTAAATTCCTCTTAATTATAGTATCTTTATTTCTCAAGGCTAAAATCGAAAAGAACTCACTTGGAGCACTATTACATATAGTCGTATAATTCTTGAAAGAATTTAATTGCGTCATTAAATGATGATCTTTGGATGCGATCCACCCAATTCTTAATCCTGCTAATCCAAATGATTTTGACATTACTCCTAAGGACACGCTTTGATCATATACATCACACATCGCCGGAAGGCGATCCTCTTCCTCAAACTCTAAAAAACGATAGACTTCATCAGAAAAAATGAAAATATCATTTTCTTTCGCTATTTTTACAATTTCTTTATATTTTTGCTTAGAAGTCATGTATCCTGTAGGACTATGTGGTAAATTTAAGATGATACATTTGGTATTTTTTTTGATATTCTCTTGTAAAACGTCAATGTCAAGCTCCCAATTATTTTCATCTTGCATTTGCCATTTTGTAACTCTACATCCAATAGATTCTGCTACCTCAAATAGCGATTGGTAAGCGGGGAATTGCACAATAATATGGTCACCTTCGTTCAAGAAAACATTCATAAAAACAAAGATTCCTTCTTCTGCTCCCGAAAAGACGAGGATCTCATCATGACTAATATTGTCATAGAGTTTTGCAATTTCCTTTCGAAGATCAGGATGCCCAGGTGATTCTGTATATCCTAACCATTGACTTTTTAGATTGTTTTCTGCTATGTCTTCTAACTCGAGTAGCTCACTAACAGTAAACGATTCACAATCTGAAGCACACATTAAGTACTTCACGTTAAACTCGTATTTCGCAAAAAAACTCTCTAGTTTAAAATTTTTTAACTTCATTTTAAGATACATCAATAATTTTTTCAAGTTGCTCAATAGTTTTAGAAACATATGCCTGATCATCGATTTTTAGTTCAATTGCACCTTGAGGACAAATTTCAACGCATCTCCCACAACCTCTGCATTCTTTCGATATATCAGCTCGATTATTCTTAAGTTTTATAGCATTGACAAAACATGAATCCAAGCATGTTCCGCAACCAATACATTTATCAGTAACCCATACATTTATTCCTGCCATTTTTTGAATTTTTCTTCCAATCTTAGGATTTAAAACAGGAGAAATTCGCCATAAACAGCAACAAGGATCGCAATTGCAAATACTCAGAAGTTTATATCCGGGATTCACTCCAAGCCATTGTTTATCAAGTAAATTTTTTCCTATCATATGAACTAACCCTGCTTCTCGACACTTTTTAACGTGATCTAAGGCTTCTTCTTTTGAAACTAGTCTTCCTAATTCGGGATTGATATCGTGGACCGCTTCTCCTAAAAAAAGGCATCCTAATTCAATTGGGTAATTTTTACATTGCATTGACTTTCGACATATGCAGAAGTTCATGATCCAATGAGAATTCGCTTTATTGATAAAGTGTTCCAATACTTTTGTAGGTAAAACCATATCTTCGTGATTTGGGAGTTCAGAGTTTACGGGAATTACAATATCTTTTGGTAAATAAATTATTTCATCATCTTTAAACAACAAATGATCAAAAATATTACCAAGTATGGGTATTCTGGTTAATTTTGCTATGAATTTAATGTTCGGGAATGTTTTTTCTAGAAGTTTTACAAACCATAGAGGTCTTGCCATAATATCATTACTCTATTTTTAATTTGTTATATTAAAATATTTTAATCTATCATTAATTTTATGAAACTAAAATTAAATTGTTATAGGTCTTCTATAAATGAGTGAATTAAATTTAGGTGATTTGAAGATAAATCAGCTAGGATATGTCTATAAAGATATTAAAAAACAAGCTAAAATTCTTGAGGAAAAATTAGACATGCCTAAGTTTGCATATCTCGAGAATAAACCCACTAAGTATCTATATCGAGGAAAAGAATCAACTATTCAGACTATTATTGGTTTTAGCAGATCTCTAAACGTTCAAGTAGAATTGATACAACTTAAAAAAGGAGAATGTATATTTAAAGAATTCTTGGATGCAGGAAAAGAAGGACTCCATCATTTTGGCGTGTTTGTAGATGATGTTGATGCTATAATAAAAAAATACAGAGAAAAAGGATATCAAGTCGTTCACGAAGGTTTAACAGCAGGGGTACAAAAAGTTGCCTACATAGATACTTATGAAGATTTTGGAGTATATATTGAATTCCAGCAAACAAAACAAAGAAAGAAAAGAAATAAGATATAATTTCATTAAATTTTTATATTTTCTTTTAATAAACCCTTCACATCTGAAGTACCACCAACATAAACAGAATAAGAGATCTTTTCAATCTCCCATTTCTCAGTTTGAGGATTATACCATGCAAGATTAGATTTTTTAACCTTGATAGTAACGTTTTTGGTTTCATTAGGTTCCAAACTAATTCTAGTAAATCCTTTTAGGAGTTTTTTAGGGCGATCAACCTTAGAATTTTCAAACCCTATGTAAAGTTGAACAATTTCATCTCCCTTCAGAGATCCCGTGTTTGTTACTTCAACATTTGCGATTATTTCATTTTCAGTAGAATTTAATTGAAAGTTGTCATATGAATATGATGTGTAGCTCATTCCAAAGCCAAATGGAAAAGCAGGTTGGGTATCATTTTTCTCCAATAAGGTGTATCCGTGATAGTAGCCATATTCCATCTCATCCGCATTTTTATCAAACGCGGGTAAATCTATTGGATCTTTTGGAATGGTAAAAGGTAATTTACCGCTTGGATTTACGTTTCCAAAAAGTATATCAGCTAGTGCTCTTCCTCCTTCCATGCCCGAGTACCAAGCCATTATAATCCCTTTAACATTATTTTTCCACTCCTCCATCAATATTGCTGATCCTCCAATAAGCACGACAACAACGTTTTTATTTATTTCTGAAATTGAGTTTATGAGCCGAATATCTTGAATTCTCAAACCAAGTTCGTCTCTGTCACCACCTATCGTTTTCCCTAGAATTTTTATGTATTCTCCTTCGTTCATGTAAGTACATCCTACAACTATTACAACAGCATCAACTTCCTTTACAACTTTTTGTGTTGTTTGAATATCCGTACCATCTTGATAAATAATTTCAATCTGAGAATCCATTAAATCTTTAATTCCTTGTAATGGGGTAACCACATTATCCTGTCTTACATTACTACTACCATGATCTCCTGTATTCTTTAAATCAGCTAACTTCCCTATCACTGCTAATTTTTTCAGTTTCTTTATATCGAATGGTAAAATCAAATCATCGTTTTTTAATAAAACCATGCTCTTTTCTGCTGCATTCCTCGCTATAGAAACATGTTCCTTACAACCAATCAATGACTTAACATATTCTTCGGGATCTATTTTAGTCGTAAATTTCAAAGTAGTTCGGATTATCCTTCTTGCTGCATCATCAATCAAATCCATAGGAACTTGTTCTGATTCTACTAATTTTATAAGGTTTTTACCATAGTACTTCGCTCTGGGCATTTCAACATCTAATCCTCCATTAATGCCCTTTAATGTATCTCGCAAACCTCTAAACCAATCTGAATGTACAAAACCTTTAAAACCCCATTCATCTTTTAAAATCTTTCTTAATAAGTAAGCGTTATGTCCACAATATTCTCCTCGCACTTTATTATATGCTGACATTACTGTTGCACATCCTTCTTCAACACAACGTTTAAAATGAGGAAGATAGACTTCTCGCAATGTTCTTTCATCCATCTTAACATTTATCTTAAAACGGGCATTCTCCTGATCGTTTGCAGCAAAATGCTTAACAGTGGCCATAACATTATGATGTTGAACCCCTCGAACTAAGGCAGCTCCAAATTCACCCAAGAGGAAAGGATCTTCTCCATAACTTTCTTGAGCACGTCCCCCTGCCGGATGTCTCAAAATATTTATACATACGCCCCCAAAGAGATTTCCCCCGTGTGCTCGTACTTCTTTTCCAATAACATTTCCTACTCTTTCCTCTAGATTGATATCCCACGTAGCTCCTCTTGCCATTGATACTGGAAAACAAGTCGATCCCGGAATGATAACACCTCTGGGACCGTCAGTAAATCGAAATGTAGGTATTCCCAAACGATCCACACCCCCTCCAGGAACGGCTCGCTTAAACAAGCCTCTATCAATAAAGATGTATTTAATAAATCCATTACCGGACATTAAATGTATTTTTTCTTTCAAGTTTAATTCATTTAAGAGTTTTTCGACCAAGAGTTCTATTTCTTCATCATTCATGCCCTTCTTAATTTCAGTTTGCATCATTTTAACTTTAAACTAAATTTTTAATTTTTAATTATGTATAATAAAATTGTATTGTAAAGAAAATTATTCTTGTTTTTTCTTGATTGCTAAATGAGAAAAAAGATTTAAATCACTAAATCTTACCACAATCAGCTTTAATTGATATTAATTGAAATGATTTGATTGAATTCCTTAGAATTAACCCTTTCTGCGATTGGAGATATTCCTGAAAAAATACCATTTAATCCTTTCATAATGCACTTAGCAGCATCATTAATGCACGTTGATTATAATGCTAATTATTGCCGAAAACCAGAGATATTGGCAGATGCTCAAATAGGATGCTCTAACTATTTTGGAATAGATCATGTTAATGTTTCAACTGATGCTTATAGAGAAGCTAGTGCTTGGGGTGTAGAAATTGATTGGACTAGTCATACGCCTGTAGCAAAAAATCATATAAAGATTTCTGAGTTTGAATCATTAGAGATCCCGGATTTAACTTCAAGCGAACGAATAATGAATCGTGTAAAAGCAGTAAAACTTTTATCTGAAAAAGTTGGCGGGAACCAATGTATCATAGGATGGATTGAGGCTCCGTTTGCAGAAATATGCTGCCTTTTTGATCTAGTGAACGTATTGAAATTATGTCATTATAATGATTGGGATAAAAGGATTAAATCATTGATAGACCGTATATTACCCGTTCAAAAAGAGTTTGCAAAATTACAAATTGAGGCTGGAGCTGATATTATTGGTGCTGGAGACTCTGCGATCTCTCAAATCGGTCCTAAGCGATATGAGAAATGTTGCTTAGATGCCACAAAAGATTTATTTCATTACGTGCAAACTGAAGTCCCTGTTCTTTATCACATATGTGGAGACAATTCGGTCATTGATAAAGAAGGGAATGATATGCTGAAATTAGTTTCAAGCACAAAAGCTGCTATATTGGATTTAGATTATCAAGTTGATTTGAAGATCGCAAAACAAAAGATTGGTGCAAGAAATTGCATCAGAGGAAACACCAATACTCAAGTATTGGGAAGCTCAAGTTATTCTGTCAAGGATGTCATGGATGAAGTGGAGAAAACTATTAATAATGGGAAACCTGGCGGAAAATACATGTATGCTGCTGGTTGTGAATGGCCATGGGCACCAATTGAACTAGCAAGTCGAAATTTAGGTATTGCAAAATGTCTCGTTGAAACAATGGGAAAGTATTAGAAGATTATTCGATTTTATGACCTCCAATATTAATGGAAATGTTAGATCCATCCAATCCTTCCATTTTCCTATAATCTGCTATAGATCGATGAGAAACTAATTTTATGTATTCATCTAATTCATTTAAAATACCCGTATTATAATTCGGACCCACCTGTGTTTTCAATATCTCATCAACTCTTTCCTTTGCGATCTCCATTAGATCTTTAGATCCATTCCGCATCCATCTTCCACGTTTCTCTCTATTGATCAATGGCGGTACGTATATTTCCTTTCTCGTATTTTTTACAGAATGTTTTGTACCAAGGTAATTTTTATTCGTTGAAATTACTTTTTCTATTTCATCTCTGGCAATGGTATTAGAGTTAACATCTATGCCATTTAATCCTCTTTTTAATATTGCAATCAATTCATCATCAATCACTAATAGTTCTAATGCTTCAGATAAGGATGATTCATAGGTTCCCGCACATGTGATGTAATTATGACCTGCATTTATCGCTGCTGAAAGACCCATAAATCGTTCATAACCGTTTTGAATGTCAAAACATTTGGAATCTGTTAGTGCTCCAGAACCCTTGGATGGAAATCCATAAAATTGAGCGAGTTGAGCAGCAGCAATAGTTAATAACGACATTTCCATCGAACCATAAGCAATGTTTCCAGTTAAAGGATCCATGATTGTGTTTGTAGATGCATAGAGAATTGGCGTGCCAGGATTGATAATTTGCGTTAGTACTATAGTAGAAAGTACTTCCATATTTGCTTGAGTCAATACTCCTGCAAGAGTGACTGGAGCAGAAGATCCAGCACTTGCGGCAGCACTAATTAATATTGGTTGATTGAATTTTGCAAATACAAATAAGCCGTTCAATAGTATTTTTTCAAGTAATAAAGGTGATGTAGGATTAAATACCCCAATCAATCTTGGTTTCTTCAATAACTCTTCTTCTCCGCCAACTATTATTGATGCAAGTCTCATCATATCGGTACTTGCCATCCTACCATAACAACTCATCCCATAAGGCTTTAAACTATGTTTACCCCACTCTCGGATCGTTTGACAATGCAGTTCTGTAAAAGGGACATCACTCGGCCAGACATCCATGTGGGAGCAATCAATATTATCTAAAGCATTAATAATCCTCAAATGATCGATTGCATCCTTAAGTGTCGCTTTTCTGATACCTTTTTTATTTGATGGATCAAGAACATTAATAGCTGCGCCAAAAGTACCGAAATGGACGCTTTTAGTGTTAATATGCATTTTATAATTGCCATCTGGTCCCCATAGTGAAAATTCGGAGGGAACTTTTTTTAATTGATCTTTAATTAACCCTTGGGGTAACTTCACGAAAAATTCCTTATCTTTTTTTAAAACGGTGGCTCCCTTTTCTTTCATTATTTTTCGTGCTTCTTCAGAATCAATCCTGATTCCTACTTCTTCTAAAAGGCTTAGTGAAGTTTCATGAATTTCGGTGATTTCATCTTTTGACAATACTTCCAATTTACTTAGTTTCATGATTAGCTTATCATAAATTATTATAAAGTGAGATATAATTCTTTTAAAAGTTGAATAATTTTATATTCATGTAAAGTTAAATCTAATTTATTATCCTAATTAATTAATGTTGATCATAGCATGAATATAAATTTAGATATGCTCAAAAAACTTGAAAAATCTATTAATACATTGAATCCGGAAGGCGGGTTAATTCCTATTAATATTCTTGGGTATGGTGAAATTAGTCTAGTATTTGAACTTGTAGATGATCCAGAGAAATTAGCTTATAAAAGGATCCCCATATTTGATACTGAAAAACAAGTCAAAAGACATATCTGGGCTTATAAGGAGTATAACAGGATTCTAAAAGAAGATATCGGTTTAAATCTTCCAGATTATGATGTTGCATGGTTTAAAGATGATAAAGATCACATTCAGTTTTATTGTGTTCAAGAAAAAATACCTGCTGAATCTGTAGGAAATCGTGTAATTCACGTGTTGCCCAAACAAGAAATTTTCAATCTCATCCTATTAGTAATGAGAGAAATGAAGAAAGTATGGGGTTTCGCTAAGAATAACAAAAAAATTGATGTAGGCATTGATGGACAGATCTCTAACTTTGGTGTGATTGGATTCAATCCAAATTCACCAAAAATAGATATGGATACAAGATTGTGCTATTTAGATACCAGTACACCTATGTTTCGTATAAATGGTGTTGAAGCAATGGAAGCAGTATTATTTTTAAAAAGTACTCCATGGTTTTTGAGCCCACTCGTAAAAGCAGCATTTCTTGATGAAGTTATTGATCGTTATTATGATTGGCGGTTGGTTACTATTGATCTAATTGCTAATTTTTTTAAAGAGCAAAGACCTGAACTTATTCCTGGTTTAATTAGACTAATTAATAAATTTTTTAAGGATGAAGCAAGTGAATTCAATATAGATCCAATTACATTTATAGAAGTCGATAAATATTATAAAAATGATAAGATGATCTGGGTAATTTTTCAAAACGCCAGGAAAATTGATAGATACATTAAAACTAAATTAAGTCATAAAAAATATAATTTCTACTTACCTGGAAAAATTAAAAGGTAGATAATTAAAAATAGTGAAATTTTATATTTCATATGAAAACGAGACCTAGGGTTTATTAAGTTATTAGAATCATCAAGCATAAATGATTTGGAAAGCGTGCACATTATCCCTGAACAAAAAAGATTATTACCTACCAAGAAATGGAAAATTTATGAATTTTGGAAAGGAAATGTCATGTGATTAAAAATGATTAGGGCATTTATTGCAATTGAATTGAAAAATCCAGAAACTTTGGATAATATCGAAACTTTTTCATTGAGGTTAAAGAAAAATCAACCAAAAATTAAGTTAGTGAAGCCAGAAAACCTTCACATGACTATCAAATTTCTTGGAAATATCACGGAAGAGTTAGCTTCTCAAACATACTATTTCCTTATGGACGAAATCAATTTAAACATGTTCAAAGGACGCACTTTCAACTACTCTCTCAGAGGAGTTGGCCAATTTAATAAATTTACCGTGTTATGGATTAAGATGGAGGGCGATATTCAATTCATTCAAGAGATCAAGGAGAAAATGGAAGAAGGGTTATATGCTCGTTTAAAAATTCCAAAAGATAAAAGAACTGAGTTTAAACCCCATTTAACTATTGGGAGATTGAGGAAAGAAAAAATCGATTATAAAAACCTAAATTCTCTCAAAAATATCATTAATGAAAATAAAACTAGTAATTTTGGACCCTTTACAGTAGATCGGGTAGTACTGAAGAAATCTGTATTAACTCCACAAGGACCAATTTATTCGGATTTAGAATATTAAATAATACCATGTCAAAAAAAGCTATAGTTTGGGATTTGGATGGAACATTAATCCATTTTAAAATTAACTCCATAAAAGCTCGGAGAAAGGCGATTCAAGTATTAGTTAATAATGGAATACCCAAAAAGAAATTATCGAGTACCTTACCCATATTAGATAATATTAGCATATCGAAAATTCTTTTTGATCAGTTTGGAATTCCTAAAAATGAGATTAAAAAGATTTTAAAACTTGTTAATGAAGCTATTATAGAAGTTGAATATGATGCTGCAATACATGCAAAGCTAATTGAGGGAATGGAAGAAGTATTGGATTTTGTTAAAGAAAAGAATCTCAAACAAGCAATTTTCACTTACAATACACATGAGAATGCTCTAATTTCACTAAAAACTGCAGGAATCCTTGATTATTTTGATGTGATTGCAGGACGTGATGATACAACCAATATTAAGCCCCATCCAGATCATTTGAAAGCTATTTGTAATCGTCTTAATGTAGATTGTAATGAAATTATTGTAATTGGAGATACAAGTAAAGACATAGAAGCAGCACTTAATGTAGGAGCTCATTCAATAGCTTTAGAAACCAGAATACCAATTTATTTAAATAGAGATCTTTTTCAAAAAGCTGGAAATATAATTAAACCAGAAGAAATTCCGCTCCAATTAATAAATGCTATTGAAAGACTTATCTCAAAATAGAAGAAATTATAAATAACATTCAGACAATTAATGATATAGATTTTACTAAAAATCAGAAAATTATAATAAAATAGGTTTAAAGTCAAAAAATGCACGTAGAGTTCGACCTCGACATTTTAAAGCCGCATAATCCTTCAAATTGGGATTTAGCTTTAGCACTAAAAGAGATAACCGGCGTTACATACGTTCAAATTAAAACCGATGAGATAGACCAAAAAACTACCTCGATCTTCTTAAATATTAAATGTTCTGTCGAAGTCGGTTTAGATGCAATTAAAGACAAACTGGAAGACATGAATTGTGCCTTACACAGTGTAGATAGAGTACAAATTGAAGATTAAGATAGATAAGGCAGGCGATCGAAACGAAGGAATTTGTCACTTATTCGATTATGAACTAATCTGACTCAATTATCATTTTTTTCTAATATTTTTAATTATAAAAAAGGGTATGAAAGAATGCCTGATTTAACAATCGCTAAAATACTCCAAGAGAGAGGAGAAATTAATGACGAATTAGATTACGCTCTTATGAATTATTTACTTCAAAACAGAGGCTTGGGATTTACAGCGTGCCAACCTCAGTTAGTTGAACTCAGTACTGGTGATAAAGCGATTAAATTAAGTATTGATCACACTTTCTTAGGAAAAAATAATGAATTAATGGGTTTAGGGATTGTTGGTACAATATTTGTAGACTACGAGAAATTAGAAATATTATATTGCACTCCCAATGAAGAATTAGAACGTAATATCAAAAAATTAGAGCAAGCAGGAGTTAAACCTCAATCAAGACCTAAAGGTAAATACTAAAAGAGATAGTGCTATTTTTTTATAATAATAACTCCTTGTAATATTAAGCAAACAAAAATAAATAGTCATAAATTTATATTATTAGATTATAATGTCAGAAAAAGAAAATAAAATAAAATATTTGATTCTTGAATACCTTTCGGATGAAAATCTTCAACCTAATAAAATTTCAGACACTAAATTAGAATTTGGATTTCAATTTATCTATCCTCCTGGAAGAGATCCCCTTGGTCGACCTATAGGAAAAGGAATGGTGGTGTTTATGCCAAAAAACAAGGATTTACTAATCATTTCGGTTGGAACCCAAATTTCAACCCCCCATGTTGAAGCTCTAGATTCATTAGAAACACCTAAAAAGATGCAATTCTTTATGGATATACGTAAACACTTTCTATTAAAAGACGTCTTATATCGAATTGACATTCAAAATCATCGTTTTGAAATTTCAGATCAAATATTTCTTTCCAAAAATAAATTTATTCCAAAGAATACATTCTTTAAGAGTATTCGTCGAGTATTTGATGCCATGGTATATGGTAATATGATTTTATCAGAATATTGTTCAGGAAAAATTAAAATAGAAGATCTTATGAAAAATAAGGATTTTGATCCAGCCTCGGATTATACATTATATTCATAATAAAATATCTAATGGAAGAACGTTATGGTTTTTAAAGATTGGTTGCAGGCTTTAGGAAAATTAGATTATGTACAAGGTAAATCTCGACCCAAAATAGATTGTATTTTATGTGGTGTAAGAGATGATGATGATAGAGTGGTTTTATTGAAAATATATTATGATGATCTTCTTTTCATATCATTAAATCTCTATCCATATAATCCGGGTCATTTAATGGTTGTTCCTAATCGACATATTATAAAATACATAGATCTTAATAAGGAAGAAATTATTCATATTTCTAGGACTATCCAAGGTTTACAAATATTATTAGATGATTTATATCATCCTCTTGGATACAATATTGGCATGAATCAAGGAAAAATTGCTGGAGCAAGTATTGAACACCTGCATTTCCATATTGTTCCGCGTTATGGTGCAGAATTAGGATATATCGATATTGTTGGGAAAACAAGGGTTTTACCGGAGGGTTTAGAATCAGTAAGAAAAAAACTGGTCTCCAACATTAATAGATTCCTAAATGAGGATTTTTTTAACAAATTTTAGCATTGCTCTAATTATCTTAAATCCTATAAAATAAAATTAAAAAAAAAGTTACAAATAGTAGTTAATTATCTTGTTGCATTTCTAACATCTGCAGCAGATATTCTTTTGCGCTTCTCATTCTTGCAAATTTTGTGCGCTTCTTTTGTTGCATCTGCTGCTTTAACTTCAAGAAATTCAATCAATTTATCTAATGCTGCAGCAGCTACTAAATCAGCTCCCTCTTTCTTCATCAACCTTCGAATAGGAGCTTTCGCAATATATGTTTCAGCTTTTGTTTTTTTAGCAGGTGCTTTTTTTGCAGGAGCTACTTTTTTAGCCATTTTTATATTTTCCTCCACAATTTATTGAAATAATACTCTTATAATATAGATTTATAATTAATAATAACTACGAATTTCTATTATATAAATGTTATGGTTCGAAATAGTGGTTATTGGAGATCTATTTGATTGAAATTTTTAGATCTGAAATGTACTAAAACTATTAAGACCGACAAAATGCCACTAATAAAATAATTTTTTATTTTTTATTAAATAATAAATAAAAATTTTCTGATGATTCTATTTTACTCAATTATTGTTTCAATTAGGAAAATCGATCATACTTTAAGACAATCAAAAAAATGATAAACTTATCGCAACTTGTAAAAATTAAAAAATGGATTAGTAGGAATTATTTCTAAATTAACTCTAATATTTTCAGAATTTTAATCCTAAAAGAAGATCTCAAAAGTATGATCCTATTATTGCATTTGAAGCCTAATTGTACATCTTTTCAGCATAGCTCATCATATTTTTCTTCAATACATTTTTTTTTATTTTTTGAAAAATAAACATTAAAATAGTAAAGGTTTGATAAGATAGATAGAAAAGAAAGATGAGGGTCAGATTGAATTTTTGAATTCACGCGAAAAAACAGAAAAATTCACGGAATCTGAGATAGAAAATTCATTACAAGATTTAGGGTTTACAAAAAATGATTCAAAAGTTTTACTAACTCTTGCAAAATATAAAATCTTAAGTCCTGCTGATATAGCAAAGTTTTCAAATGTTGATCGAGCTCGAGTATATGATAGTCTAAACAGATTAATAGAAAAAGGATTCATTCAAAAAGAACCAGTAAAAAGAGGGGCTAATTATCAAGTAATCCCTATTGAAAAAATTTTCAAATCAATCCGGGCTGATTATAAGATTAAAATCGATAAGAGTATGGACATCGAAAAAGCTATTATAGAGTTGGAAATTGAACAGGACGAAACAGAACCTCGTGTATGGTCTCTGGATACAAGAGAAAAAATAAGAAAAAAGATTAAAGAATTAATCGCCTTAGCAGAAAATCGAATTTTCTTCATAATAACACCAGATTTACTCATGCCCGAATTAGGGGGTTTTGAGTGGATACTAAAAGAATTATGGAAGAAAAAATTTGCAACAAATGTTCAAATTGTTATTGCATTAAAATATTATGAATTTCTTAAAGGAGAAATTAAAAAATTATTAAAAGTATCAATTAAGGTTCATTCAATCGAAGGTGATAATGTCATTCCTTTTGGATTGCTAATAGTGGACGATGAATTTCTACTCACGACATTAGATCAAGTAAAAGAAGCTCCAGAATACACTTCTGGCTTATGGTTGGAGAATGGTAAGCGAAATCAAATATCTGGTTATGAGCATTTGTTTAGGCATTTTATCACCTCTGAAACTAAGGAAATAATGTTGACACCTAAAAAAATTCCATACCCAACTTGAACTAAAATTTTACAAAAAAAATAAAAAGTTTAAATTGAACGTAATAATGTTAAATATTATTAATCTGGGGTGTTCCAAATTTCATATAGGGGAAAAGTAGTATTTTGTGGTCAACCAGAAGTAGGTAAGACTAGTCTACTAGCTCGATATGTGGATGGTAACTTTAATGAAGAGTTGGTTAGAAAAGATATTTATGAAAAAGGATTTAAGGAGATATAAATGAGTTATCGTGGAAAGGTAGTGCTTCTTGGAGCTCCATCAGTGGGCAAAACAAGCCTATTAGCACGTTATGTGGATGACATTTTTAGGGATGAATACATGCAAACTATCGGCGCAAATTTTTTGATAAAGGAAGTTGATCTAAAGAACATCATACATAATATAGATATAAAATCATCGGAGAGAAATCAAGATATAAAAGAAAGAGGCTTAAAGCTTTACTTTTGGGATATTGGTGGACAAACAGATAAATTATTTGCCAATGAATACTATTTCATCCAAGCTCTTGGGGCTATGATTATATTTGATATTTTAAATAGAAAATCATTTAAGAATTTAGAATTTTGGATATCAAAATTGAAGGAACTAAGTGGTGATGTTCCATTTATAATTGTAGGAAATAAACTTGATAAATCAGAGGAAAGGGAGGTCTCTGAAGAGGAAGGAAGAAAATTCGCCAAGAAATATGGGGTTGATTATATCGAAACTTCCGCTAAAAACGATATGAATGTGAATAAAGCATTTGAATTGTTGGCAATAAAAATCTTGGAAGGTATAAAATAAAAATATTCTTGGAATTAAATCAAACTATTTATCTTATGATTTTTTATTATTCACATTGCTAAATCGCTTTCAAATATAAATTTAACTCATCATGACCACCTTATTAATTCCAGTTGCATCACTTTCTAAAACTAAATCCCGATTAGGAGATATATTCACTCGAGATCAATTAAAGAATCTTACCATTGCAATGGTGAAGGATTTATTCTCTAAAATTACACGGACAAGATTACAAATAGATTCACTCGTATATTGTAATAGTTCTGAAATATTAGATTTAGCAGAAGATTATGGATTTATTCCAATAAAGGAGAAAATAGAAACCCCTCAGAAATGCTTTGATGACATTCTTCAAGATATTAACAAAATCGCAATTCAAGAATTTAATGCCAAAAAGACGATGATTACGTTTTCAGATCTAATTTTAATTACTCCTAAAAATCTTATTGAGATAGTTAATCTCGTTGAAAAAAATCAAGTAGTCGTATGTCCTGCCATAATTTCAGCGGGAATATCAGTATTGGGCAGAAACCCCCCAGGGATCATTCCAACATATTTTTGTCACCCCACAATACCTTCTTTAGTTGCACTATTAAATGAAGCGAATTCTCGTGGATTGAAAATTGCTATTTATGATTCTTTTAGAGCGGGATTTGATATTGATATAAAACATGATGTTGTGTTAGCTCATGAGTATTTAAAAGCTTTTAATCTGGTTGAGAGTGAAACTTATCGGTTCCTCGAACAGAATATTAAATTAGCCATTACAAAAAAGAGTTCTCTAAATAACAGATTGTTAGAAATAAAGAGAGTTGGGAAACCAAATTGTTAAAAAGAGAATGATATATTAATTTTAACCTCTTCACCAAGAACAGTACTTGCTAATTGCTGAAATTCTTCTCGCTCATCTTTCAGAGAGCTTAGATTTCTTATATAATCTTTATTTTTTCTCTCTATATCATTTTGCAAGTGTTCCAGCTTTACCGTATTCATTGAAATTTGGTTTTTTAAATCTTCCAGTTTTGAAGCGATGCCCGCTTCTTTAATTTGTTCTTCGTAACTTTTTATGATTTGATTCAACTTATTAAATTCTTCCATTTCGTTATAAATTTCTTTTTCATCAAAGATTTGGTTAATTTGCTCAATGGTTTTCTCTTTAGTTTCAGTTTTAAGATTTAATTTATTTTCTTCTAAAACATGGCGTAATTGAACCAACAAACCAGAAAATCGGGTGAGATCCTTAGTTTCTTTACTTAACGTAGAAATAGAATCCTTAAGAAATTCTCGAATATAATTTAAATCAACATTTGTAACATGTATTGTCCCTTTTTCCAGCTCAAATTTCATCTTTTTTAGCGATTTCTTAAAACTCAGTTTTTCATTGATTTTCAATCGTAATTTATATAATTCATCATTTTTTTCTTCGAGTTCTTTCAAGAGTTCATTTTTTTCTAAAATGATAAGTTGTTGGGTTAGATCTTCTTGATTTTTATTTCGTTCCTCCAATTCTTTCTCAAAAGAATCAAGATCTTCCTTTGCATGCTCAATATTTTCCCTTAATGAGAACATTTTGGGTATTTTTTTAAGTAAGGCTTCAGCTTCTTTTAAATCACCATATTTTTTCCTCATAAATTCATCTAAAATTCCTTTCTTTTTTCCCAATTTTCGCGTGATATAGTTTAATTCTTTGATTTCTGCTTGGACTTCTTTTTGGAATTTTGGCAATGATTTTCGTGCAATTTCGTTAATGCTCGAAAATAGTTTTGTAAGGGAATTTAATAAAACCGATATTTTTTCGTGATTCATTTCTTCTTCTGGAATCTCGATCTCATCAATTTCCCGTCTTATTTTATCAGAGAAGAAATGTAGTGACCGTTGAGCCTTCTCATCTATTCTGTTCTCTCCTGCATCGATGAAATGATCCATGCATACCTTTATTTCAATTAAATTTGCTTTTATATCATCTAATAATTTGATCACTGTTCTTTTGACTTTAATGAAGAGAGTATCAAGCTTTTCTTTATAAAGTGCCTCAAATTCTTCTAGGGTTACTTCAATCATATTAATCTACTTTGATGCTATAATTTTTTTTTTCCCATTCATATATTTTTGAAGAACGTCTGGAATCGTGATTGAATGATCTGCATTCTGATAATTCTCTAAAATACAACAAATTGTGCGCTCTGTAGCAATCGTTGTGCAGTTTAACGTGTGCGCAACTTGCTTTTCAAGTTGAGTACCAACTTTTCCCATTCTAATTTTTAGTTTTCTTGCTTGATAGTCAGTACAATTACTACAAGACACTAATTCACGATAATTTCCTGATGCTGGAAAAATACATTCTAAATCATATTTCTTTGCTGCATTATCATTTAATTCTCCTGATGCTATGTTTACAATTCGATAAGGGATCTTTAAATCACTATAAATTTCTTCGGCATTACTAATCAATTCTTCAAATATCTCCCAAGATTCTTCGGGTTTACATAAAACAAATTGTTCTACTTTTTCAAATTGATGCACCCTAAAAATACCTAAGGTGTCTTTTCCATGCGATCCTGCCTCTCGCCTAAAACATGTTGATGTTCCTGCATATTTAATTGGTAACCTTTCAGGCTCAATAATTTCATCATAATGATAACCTGCTAGCGATTGTTCTGATGTAGCAATCATGTACAAATCTTCTCCTTCAATTTTATACAATTGCTCTTCAAAATCTGATAACTCAGCAGCTGCTTTTATTACTTCATAGTTTACAAAAAAAGGTGTCCACATTGGTGTGAAACCTTTATTAATTAACTTATCTAACGCAAATCTCATCAAGGCTAAGTTCAATAAAACAAGATCTCCCTTTAAATAAAAAAATCTGGATCCGACAATTTCTGCTGCTTTTTTGGTATCTGCTCCATCAATTAATTCGATTAAATCCACGTGGGATTTGGGTTTGAATTTGAAATTGGGTACTTCACCCTTGATAGAAATAATTTCGTTGTTCTCTTCACCTTTACCCCCCGGTACTGAATCATGCAAGATATTACCTACTTTATATCGAAAATTCTCCCTTAATTCATGAAATTCATCTTTTAACTTTTGCAATCCGTCGATCTTTTCCTTAATCTCTTTTGATTGGAGTTTACTTTTCTCCGCTTTTTCTTTCTCTCCAGATCGGTTGAATTCCCCTATTTGTTTTGATAATTTATTCCTTTTTTTTTTTAGTTCTTCAAGATTTTGCAATACTTCTCTCCATTTGATGTCGTAATCGAGTACCATTTCGGCATTTAAAGGATCTTTAAATCTCTTTTTCTCCGATTCAATGATTTCATTCAAATGATTTCGAAATAAATCTATATCAAGCAAGGTTATGTCCTCTCAATTTAATGAAAGTATTAATTAATAATGTCTTAAAATCATTATGAATTATTTTTGGAAATCTGGGAATAATCAAACGTTTACTCGTGTTTTATTCTTTCCTCAATAGTTGACCGTTGAAGTGCTACTTTTATCTTTCTCTTGTCAAAACCTACTGAATCTATAATTTGAATGATTTTAATTCGTTTTGCTTTCCCTTTTAGGCCTTCTTCTTCCATGAATTTTTTAGCATAATCTTCAGTGCTATTTTTATCGGCTGTCAAAATATAATTTGAGTAATAATCTGTGAAATAAAAAACTTAGTGGGATTCTATTTACATATTTTGGAATGAGTATATTCTTTAAACAGAAAAAATATATTATTTCTCCTACTTCACAACATAAGATATAAAAATGTGATTGAATAGTAAGGTGATACATTAAAAAGGTGAAAATGATGTCTGATAAACAGACCAATGAACCTAGGATTGGAATTTACGTATGCGAGTGAGGCGTAAATATTGGAATGCATATTGATTGCTCAGTTCTACGAGATTTTGCTGCAACATTACCTAATGTCGTAATTGCAAGGATAAACAAGTTTACTTGCAGTGATCCTGGACAACAATCCATTAAAAATGATATCATCGAATTAGATTTAAATAGAGTGGTGGTGGCAGCATGCACCCCAAAAATTCATGAAGCTACTTATAGATCAGTTTTAATTGAAGCGGGGTTAAGTCCATATTATTTCGAAATGGTAAACATACGAGAACAGTGTTCATTTGTACATCAAGGAGATAAAGTCGTTGCGACTGAAAAAGCTAAAAGATTGTTACTAGCAGGTATAAATAGAGCAAGAAAATTAGAAATAATCCCTTTTAAAGAAATTCCGATAACGAAAACTGCTCTTGTAATAGGAGCTGGTATAGCAGGAATGAATGCCGCACTAGATTTAGCGAATCAAGGAATTGAAGTTTACTTGGTAGAAAAGTCGCCTACAATTGGGGGTAAAATGGCTCAACTTGATAGAATATTTCCAACTGATGATTGTGGTATTTGAGTATTGGCTCCCATAATGGTAAATGCATCCAAGCACCCAAATATTACTTTGATGACATATTCAGATATAGTACAATTTACTGGTGTAACAGGAGAATTTTATGTAACCGTTAGGAAGAATCCTCGATACGTTGATGAACGAAAATGCACCGGATGTGGATTGTGTACGACTAAATGCCCAATCAGAGTTCCTGATTCATTTAATCGAGGAATTGGAGAAAGAAGTGCTATATATATCCCTTTTCCACAAGCAGTTCCGAAACTTGCTGTTATGGATAAATCTGTGTGCATTGAATGTAAGAATTGCGAAAGAATTTGTCCCGCAGAAGCAATAGCATTTGATCAAGAACAAGAACTAATTGAATTGAAAATTGGGGCAATAGTTATAGCGACGGGGTGGGATGAATATCCAATACTTCAAACGAATGAATACAAATACGGGATATATCCAGATGTAATCACCCAGATTGAATTGGAACGATTATTAAGCCCCATAGGACCAACAGGAGGTCACGTGCATCGGATATCAGACGGAAACACTCCTAAAAATATAGCTATGATAC
>Ga0307445_10000424_pt1 | contig 22735 bp, 19 predicted proteins | sample SalMarSW160330MG_FD_202147 | JGI IMG/M metagenome (GOLD analysis project Ga0307445, IMG submission 202147) | Salt marsh sediment microbial communities from the Plum Island Ecosystem LTER, Massachusetts, United States - SW1603-30 | ecosystem: Environmental > Aquatic > Marine > Intertidal zone >... | reverse complement strand
CTGGGATATGGGTTCCAGGTTCCCGCTGTTCAGAACGCGTGGAAAAATTCTCGGGCTTGTCGGATATGGTAAAACCGCACGTGAGGTTCGCAGGAGGCTTTCCGGATTTCCCTTCAGATTCGCTGCCTGTGATCCCTACGTAGACAAAACCATTTTTAAAAACGACGATACCATGAAACTCAGTTTCCAGCAACTCGCGATAGCGTCCGATTACATATCAATACACGTACCGCTCAACGCAGAAACCAATCACCTGTTCGATCTCGGCACCTTCAGGAAAATGAGAAGAAACGCAATTCTCGTCAACACCTCCCGTGGGCCGATCGTCGATGCACGGGCCCTGTACACAGCCTTGAAAGAGAAGTTTATCGGCGGCGCCGCTCTCGATGTATACGAGGAAGAGCCTTTCGATACCTCGAGTCCGCTTGCCAGGCTCGATTCAGTCATCCTTTCAGATCACGCAGCCTGGTATTCTGTGGAATCACAGGCCGAACTTCAGCGACGGACAGCGCTCGAGGCGATGAGGACGCTCAACGGATGGATACCCGGCCATCCGGTGAACCCGGAAGTGCTGTCAAAACGTATCATCGAGATCGAGCGTGAAAAAAGTGGACTTCAGAAAGAAAAAGAGGAGGTCCTCTACAAATTGAGCAACTGAGTATCCTACTGATTCCTGAACACGGTCTTACTTCCCGAAGAGCACGCCATTAACAGCATCCAGCCGAAGTTTTTGCCCAGGTTCGAGGATGATAAAATCATCCCCTTTCCAGTCGCCGTCAACAAATCTCTGCAGAAGATCCGGGCTGCCCCTTACTTCATCGAACTGCATACCCATGTCAAATCGCTCATTGAGGGACTTGACACAGCTCTTCGTGTACTCCCTGCCACTTTTATTTATCCTTTCTCCCAGTTCTTCCCACTCGATAAAGGTAAGGTGCGTGTAATTTTTAATAAGCACACGTTCGATGACATCCCTGTTTCTTTCATTGATGTTCATACCGTAAAACTCATCATACTTCTCTACATAATCCGGGCTCCCGGGAAGGGGAAAACCCTCGATCCAGCCGCATGAAAACCAGAATGTGCCGGGATGCAGGCGCATATACTCACTGTATTTCTGCGCATCGCCGAGCATCAGTGCAATACAGTCATGAATATTGTGAATGACTATGGGAATGGAGGGATGAGATATGTCAAGGGTGCCGTTCCCGCAGAGGCCGTAGTTGAGAAGGACATAATCATAGCTCGTATCATCAATACTGTCCAGCGCATCCAGTACAAAGCGGTTGAGCCTGTTCGGAAACTCGTGAAGGCCCTGGTATTGAAACGTAGTGTCAATACGGTTCACGGATTGTGACGCGCAGTACCGGAGCTCATGATTCATAACATTGCAGGAAATTATTTTCAGTCTGATGGCCTGTAGCCCCCCATCTCTCCTTCAAATTACAGGCGCGTTATACCCGGTCCTGCCAAGGATGCATCCTGCCAAGGATCGGCCGCGAAGCGAAGCACACCGCTTCTGATGTGCAGATAAAAACTATACAAGACCGCAGAAGCTGACAATAAGAAAATACAGGCCGACAGGTTGCCGTATGCATTTTTCTTGCTTACTATTCCAACAGACCCCTGTTTGAAAATTATGTAAACGGAAAATCATGATACCGCTTCTATACGATTGTGACAACACCCTCGGAATCCATGACAGAGATGTAGACGACGGTCTGGCCCTGCTGTACCTCATCGGACGAAAGGATGTCGATCTTCTTGGTACCACAACCACCTTCGGCAACGGGTCTGTTGATGAGGTCTACAATGCAACGAAAGATCTGCTCGGCGAGCAGGACATACCTCTATTAAAAGGGGCCTCCTCCCCTGAAAACAGACAAAGCGATGCCGCCTGTTTTCTGGTTGAAAGCGCACAAAAGAATCCGGGTGACAACATCATTCTCGCAACAGGCCCCCTGTCCAACCTGTACGAGGCGCATCGACTTGATCCGGACTTTTTTACCCGTATCAAGGAACTCGTCATAATGGGTGGCACGACCGAGCCGCTTGTCATCAACGGCAATGAGCTTGCAGAATTGAACTTTTCTGCAGACCCTGAAGCTTGTTACCATGTTCTGTCCTCCGGGTGCAGCACAACCGTGATAACAGGAAATCTATGCCTTCATGCACTGCTTACAAAAGATGCATTCGAATCTTTTGCCGCACACGGCGGGTTTTCACAGTCTCCCGGCGTGCGGAAAGCCGTTTTTGACTGGATTCGGTATAACGAGAGGCTTTTTTCGCTTCGCGGCTTTCACATCTGGGATGCAGTCGCGGCTCTGTGTGTAACTGACCCGTATCTTTTTGCCGATAAAACCTGCCGCATCAGTTCTTCCGAAAAAGATTTTCAGAACGGCAGGCTTGTTTTATCAAAAAATGGGGAGAACCTTCCGGAAAACGTATATACACTCAACATTCCAGACGGCATTATCGATGAAACCCTCTTCTGGAAGGTACTGTTCGACGGGTGGGCTGCAATACAGTAACCGAACAGCAGACAGAAAAAAGGTTCATAGTACTGCATCTTTGCGATTTTCAAAGTGGTAGCGACCGATCCAAGGCACTGCACGGAAGAACGTTCTACAGGAAGCTTTCCATCTTCCGGTACACCTTCAGATACACCGCCTCCCGGGTATTCTCAGGACTGCACTTCATAATTTCCCGTACAAACACCGTTCCTACAACAGCCGCATATACATGGCGGGAAAGAGCATCAACCTGCTGTTTTGTCGATATCCCGAACCCGGCCAGAACCTTGGCACCGCTCGATGCGGCCTTTTGCAGAAAATGAATATTCGATTCACCAATCCGGGTATACTCTCCGGTGATGCCCTTTCGAAGCACAGCATATATGTACTCGGGTGCAAGTGAAAAAATTCTCTCAAGCCGCTTTTTTCTAGTTGCCGGACAGATGATAGGCACTGCCGAGAGGCCGGCACTCCCGGCCGATTCAAAGAGGCCCTCGTCGTAATCGGGGGGCAGGTCGGGAATTATCAGGCCTGTGGTACCGCTGGCACGGGCCCGCTTCAGGAATTTTTCAACACCGAATGACACGACCGTATTGGCATATCCCATGATAAAAATCGGCATATTCGTGTGTTTTCGAATTTCAGCTGTCAGCGAAAACCCTTTCTCCGGAGTGAAACCCGCATCGATGGCCGAATCACAGGCATTCTGTATATACATGCCGTCGGCAATCGGATCACTGAAGGGAAACTGAATCTCCAAAAGGCAGCATCCGGCACGCACAAGAGCGCGAGCAACTTCCATCGACGACTCCCTGTCCGGATAAAAGGCGACCATGTGGGCCATAACCCTATTCGGCATGCCGTTTCACCTCCCGATCAAGAAAAGAATACCATTTTTCTGCATCGAGACTGCCGGCAAGTATAAAGAGGTCCTTGTCTCCCCTGCCGGACATGTTCACCACAACCGTGCGATCGGGAGCAGTCTTTTCAGCAACCCGAAGCGCCTCGGCTCCCGCGTGGGCAGACTCGAGGGCAAATACGAGTCCCTCCTGCCGGGCAAAAAATCTAACTGCATCAAGCGCATCATCATCGCTGCAGCGGGAAAACTCCACTCTCCCCGTTTTTCCGAGGTGCGCAAGCTGGGGCCCGATGCCCGGGTAATCGAGACCGGCTGATATCGAGTGCGTGTTCCGGACCTGGCCGTTTTCATCGATGAGAAAAAGCGACCTGTACCCGTGCACGATTCCCGGCCTGCCCGACCCGTCCATCCGCGCGGCATGCTGGCCCGCAGACCTCCCGCATCCTCCCGCTTCAACACCGATGAGCCTGGGCACTTTCGTGTTCAAGAAGGGGTAAAAAAACCCGATCGCGTTGGAGCCGCCGCCAACGCACGCAACCAGCGCCTCCACATCAAGTCCTCTTTTCTCAATCTCCCGGGCGACTTCACGCCCGATCACGGCCTGGAACTCCCTGACCATATCGGGATACGGTGACGGGCCGAGCGCCGACCCGAGCAGGTAGTGGGTGTTATCAAAACTTGCCGCCCAGTCCCTGAGCGCCTCGTTGACCGCGTCCTTCAATGTGCCTGCCCCGCCATGCACGGATACTACTTCCGCGCCGAACAGCTCCATCCAGAAAACATTCGGCCTCTGGCGCCGTATATCCGTCTCTCCCATATACACGCGGCAGTCAAGCCCCAACTTTGCACAGACAGCTGCAACCGCAACGCCGTGCTGGCCGGCGCCCGTTTCAGCAATGATCCTCTTTTTTCCGATACGCTGCGCCAGAAGAGCCTGCCCGAGTGCATTGTTGATCTTGTGGGCTCCGGTGTGGGCCAGTCCCTCATACTTTATGTAGATCTGCGCCCCGCCGACTGCCCTGCTCGCATTTTCCGCGTACATGAACGGAGTGGGCCTGCCCGCAAAATCCGCACACAGGACGTCAAACATCTTCATATACTTATCATCATGCATTGCATCAAGCCAGGCCGCCTCAAGCTCATCGAGAGGGGTTCTCAATATCTCGGCAACGTACCGACCCCCGAACCGGCCGAAAAAATCATTGTATATACGTCGCATTTTCAATCTCCTTGAAAAAATCGCCAACCTTCCGGTGGTCCTTTTTACCCGGTTCGGATTCAAGCCCGCTCGAAGCATCAATGAGCTCCGGTCCGAACCTCTGCACGATATCCCGAACATTTTCCGGTCCGATTCCACCCGCAAGCCAGAGCGGGTACCGCTCGCCCATATATTCGACGAGGTCCCGAGAGATTCTTCTACCGGTTCCACCCGCTCTCTTTCGGACGTACGCATCGGCCAGCAATCGCGGGCAACTGTACGAATCAATTCGTTCTACATCATTCTCTCCGCGCACACGAAGCGCCCTGTACCAGGCGAATCCAAGCATATCGCATGCCTCGGGACTCTCTTCCCCATGAAACTGCAGGGCATCAAGAAGTCCTGCCTCAAGAAGCTCTTTAAGCTCGTCATCCACACTCCCGTTTTTTGTAACCACAACCCCGGCCTTGAGTATATCGAGATCGTATATTTCTTCCAAAAGGCTCGGCCTTGCACGACGGGGCGATTCGGCAAAAACAAAACCGAGCATATCGGCTCCGCACACCCGTGCATTTTCTGCATCAGGCCTGTTCGTGATACCGCATATCTTGACAAGCGGCCTTCCGGGTCGTTTCCGCAAAAAAAGACGCTGCCAGAATTCACCGGTGTGCTGGTAAAACGGGGCACTCAGCGCGTAGATGCGATCAGGATTTTTCATAACCGACTCTCCTACGAGCACCCCGGAAAAACCGAATGCGAGCGCTCTGCGCACATCATCCGCATTCTGTATGCCCGACTCGTATACCGCAGCTGTTTTCCAGTGTATATTATTTAGAAGTTTTTCAGGGATTTCGTGATCGAGACTGAAATCCTCGAGATTTCTGCTGTTTATGCCGGTAAAGGCCGGCCTCAGTTTTTTCACCTTTTCAAGATCTTCCTCGTCATGAACCTCACAGAGCACCGCAAGGCCGCAGGCGCGCGCCTTCAAGTACAGGTCATTCAGCCTTTTTGTGTCGTGGACCTTTGCAATGAGCAAAATGGCGTCCGCGCCGGCCCTGTAGGATACGTCTATGTCTTCCTCATCGATAATGAAATCCTTGCGCAGCACGCAGAGCCGGGGAAACGAGCGTTTCACCTGCACGAGGTCGTCCAGTGACCCTGAAAAATAGTTTTTCTCCGTGAGCACGGAAACGGATTTCACCCCGCACCTGACGTACTTACGCGCCTGTTCAACTGCGTTGATAACGGGCGCAATCTCTCCCCTGGATGGGGAACGGCGTTTTACCTCGCAGACAATAAAAGGTTCCCTGCCCAGAGGGACCAGCGGTACCGTTCGTCGGATCGGAACCATTACACCCATTGTATGGCCGGACGTTTCTATTTCCTGTTTTCTTATCGTCACGATGGTATCAAGAATGCTCAAAAAATATCCCCCTCGGATGCACAACCCAGGTACACGTGCCGATCCCCATAAGCGGTATCTATAAATTACTGTATCACCTTCGCATGTACGCTGTTCATGTTTCTCATCGTGTCACTCTCTGATGAAAGCTCTAAAGACCGCCCGGCTTCTCGAATTTGTTTTATTTTATCCCGCACCTTTCCCGAAACCAGCGCCTGTTTTGCGGCAGCATAACCGTCTTCGATACTGCCGGCAGCTCCGTATACGTAGAGGGCCGCCCCCGCGTTGAGCGAAACTGCCTCACGGAGGGCGGGTTGGCCGCGATTTCCCACGATCTCGGCAGAAAGCTGCGCATTAAACGCCGGGTCGCCTCCTGCAAGCTCCTCCCGGTGAAAGCCTTCGATCCCCAGCTTTCGAGGATCGAACCGGTATTCCCGCATAGTGCCGTTCTCGCCGATTTCGACAACATGTGTCGGTGCACAAATTGATATCTCGTCAAACCCGTCTAAGCTGTGCACGACCATCACCCGCGTTTTTCCGAGAATATGCGCTGCCTGCGCCATCGTTTTAGCGTACGCATCGGAGAACACGCCGATGAGCTGATACTGAGCATCTGCGGGATTCACGAGAGGCCCGAGCAGATTCATCACCGTCTTGATGCCGAGCTCACGCCGCACCCGGGCTGCATGCCTCATAGATTGATGAAAGAGCGGCGCAAAGAGGAACGTAAATCCGGTTTTCTCGAGAAGCATGGCGGCTTTTTCAGGACCAAAGTCAACCGGCACGCCGATCAGACGGTAAAAATCCGCGCTCCCGGACCGTGAACTCACCCCCCTGTTGCCGTGTTTTGCGACAGACGCACCGCAAGCTGACGCCGTGACTGCAGCAAGGGATGATATATTGAAGCTTCCCGTTTCATCACCGCCGGTGCCGCAGGTATCAAGCAGCGGCCGGTCGGAACGCACCCTGATCTTTCTCCTGTTCAATACCGATGCAAACCCGGCAAGCTCTTCCGGGGCGACCTTTTTCACATTAAGTGCGATCAGCATCGCGGAGATCTGCGCATCGGTGAGCTCTCCGTCGGTCAGCTCTTCCATGAACCGAACCGCCTCCTCTTCGGAAAGATCCGAGCCCGATTGCAGCTTCGCCAGGCCGGCCCTCGTATCGAACGGTTCGCGCCTGTAGTGAATAAAATTTGCGAGTATTTTCTTACCGAACTCTGAAGAAACTGACTCCGGATGAAACTGTATTCCTTCTACAGGATATTCAGTATGCCGAATACCCATTATCTCACCGTCATTCGAAGTCGCAGTCACCTCAAGCTTACCAGACAGGGTGCGATCATCAATTATCAGTGAATGATAGCGGGTAAAGTGCGCCTGTTTCGGTATGTTCCGGAAAAGGCCCCTGCCGTCAAGCGCAATTTCTTCCACCTTGCCGTGCACAATCCTGGAAGCCCTCGTAATGCGGGCGCCGAACGCGTATCCGATAGCCTGATGGCCGAGACAGACACCGAGAATTGGTTTTTTATCGGCAAAATGCTTTATGCATTCAACACAGACCCCCGCTTCCTCCGGCCTTCCCGGTCCCGGAGAGATAATAATACCCTCCGGATCCATGCGCTCAATTTCCTCTATATCGATCTTGTCGTTTCTCCGAACCTCCACATGCCCGCACCCCACCTCGATGAGATACTGGTAGAGGTTGTACGTAAACGAGTCGTAGTTGTCGATGATGAGATACATGATCTACACCTCCACTCCTATTGATTTTCCGAGGGCGCGAAGCTTCGAGGATGTCTCATCGTACTCCCGTTCGGGAATCGAATCATACACGATTCCGGCGCCGGCCTGAAGCACGAGCAGGTCGTCCATCTTCAGGGCGCTTCGTATGGTGATGCACGAATCGAGTGTTCCCCCGGGCTCCATGTACCCGACAATACCTGCATAGAAGCTCCGCTTCTCAGGTTCGAGGGAATCGATAATCTCGAACGCGCGTATCTTCGGCGCGCCGGACACAGTGCCGGCCGGAAAGGTCTTGCGTACGGCTTCGATCCCGCATGTTCCCTTGTTCAAAACGCCCTTAACCTGAGAGACAATGTGCATGACATGGGAATACCGCTCGATGCTCATGAACTCGGTCACCTCGACGCTGCCCGGAACACAGAATCTCCCGAGATCATTTCGCGCAAGATCGACGAGCATCAGGTGCTCGGCACGCTCCTTCTCATCGGCGAGGAGCTCTTTTTCAAGAAGAACATCCTCCTCTTTGTCCCCGCCTCTTCTCCTCGTTCCCGCAATCGGCCGCATGATCACCCGGTTGTCTTCCACCTTAACATGTACTTCAGGTGAAGAGCCGAAGAGCTGGAACCGCCTGAAATCGAAGTAGAACATGTAGGGAGAAGGATTCAGCGAGCGAAGCCGCCGGTACGCCTCCAGCGCAGGCATCTCCGTGCGAAGCATCAACCGGCGCGAAAGAACGCCCTGCAGAAGATTGCCCTTGATGATCTCTTTGCGAACTTTCTGCACCCCTTTCAAGAACAGGTCCCTGCCCTTTTCAGATATGAGCGGAACACTTTCATATTCCTTCTCAGCCGAATTCAAATAGTTGAAGTCGAGATCATGTATCCTGTTCTCCACATCCTGTACAGCCTTCCTGAGATCTATGCGGTGCTCTCGGTAGTTCAGCCCGAGAATGGAGATGGTATCGTTGTAGTGGTCGAATATCAGGAACAGGTGCCCGAAAATGAAAAGCGCATCCGGTATGCCAAGCGGGTCATTCTTTTCACGCAGTTTGAAATCATCGAAGTGCCGGGCGTACTCGTAAGCGATATATCCGGTACCCCCTGACGGAAAGGGAAAGGGTACATCATGGCCTCTATGCTGATTCGCGAAGTAGAGCAGCACGTCAAGTATATCCTTCGCAACCGTTTTGAGCTGTACGGTCCGATCGTCCCGCTCGACGAAAAAACGAGCATCCTTCTGAAACAGAGAGAATGCTTCTTTTATCAAAAGTATTGAGTATCGCCCCCTCCCAATACCAAAGGCGGCTGATTCCAAAAGCACCCGTGCGCCGAGTTTTTTACACAGCGACATCGGGGTAAACCGTTCACCGTGTATGGTTTTTACAAAAAAATCATGCGCCGATTGTTTTACCTGTATCATTTTTCTCCCCTTTTGATCCCCTTTTATAGGATTAATCAAGCGCCTCTTTAAACCATCGTCCTGGTTCAAGCATCCGCCAGATTGGCCTTCCACAGCATAAAAAAAAGACCGCAGCCCCTATCGGGTTTGCGGCCTGTTATAGAAAACAGGCCGCAGAGCCTGGCACAATATCGAGCCAGAACCTGCGGCCTGCTACCACTGATTCTGGCTATACCCAGAACCACCACCAGTAATTGATCATCTCATTGTTCATTTACATCGCCTTTTTATGTATGTATGATTCATAGTATAAAAAAGCATGTGAAAGTCAAGAAAAAAACTCCGAATCTTTGTATTATTCCGGTTTTTACGGTACACTTATTAATAATAAGGTCAGGACAGGTCATATAAAACCAAAAAAAATTGTTTTATAACTACAGGATGCGGGTTATTAGCCCTGCTCAATACTTTTGCAATCTGATACTGTAATGGACGGATCACGAACAAAAAAGGATTGTCCAAAATGAAACGACTACAAAGTCTATTTCAAATAAAACATAGGTGCCTCTACACCGTAAGTACCGACTGCACAATTGGGGATAATGACATTCGACAGCCAGGATCCGGTCGAACCGAAAAAATGGGACCACAGGCACTACTTCGGCATGGTAGGGATGCTCTACTCGAAACGGTTTACCAGAAACTTCGAGCTCGGTGCCGAACTTTCAGCAGGCTACTCCCAGGCCGTATTCCCGAATCTCATCGAAGAGCAGGGAAAGCTCGGTTCATCGAACATGCTCCTCGAGCTCGGCGGAAAAATCGCGCTCGATCCTTCATATAACTTCAGTATCGATATCAACCCGAATATAAAGTATCTCAATTCTTTCAGTCCTCTCAAGGATTCCAACGGCATGATATTCGGTATCGGGTTCTCCGCTCACTACCGGTTCGGTCAGGACCCGGATTCGGCAGCGGCACTTATACGGAGTATCCGGTTCGAAAAAACATCGATCCCGCCGCTTTTCAGCGCCATGCAGAGCTACTATGCAAAAAACCCGGTGGGAACGGTTACAATCATAAATACCGAAAAGTATCCCGTATCGGATGTTGCGGTATCCTTCTTTCAGAAGGGCTACATGGATTCACCCACACCCTCCGCCTCGATCACCGAGCTCAAACCCGGTGAGGGCAGAGAAATCAACCTGTTTACCTCATTCAACCAGGAGGTATTCAAAACCGAAGGCGTCACCCCCTTACCGGCGAGATAATCGTAACCTACACGTCGAAAGGAAGACCGGTGGAACAGCGGCAGTCAGTGGGATACGATCTGTATGATAAAACATCAATAACCTGGGACGATGACCGCAAGGTGGCTGCATTCATAACATCCGCGGACAGTGCACTGAGAAACTACACGAGCTTCATACGGCAGACCTGCAAGGAGGAGGTGATACAGACCTACTCAGCGGAGATGCAGACTGCCATCCAGGTGTACAACGCGCTCGTTGAGATCGGCTGCCTGTACCAGGTCGACCCGACGTCACCCTTCACCGAGGTGCAGGAAAAAACCCAGGTGGTCGATTCGGTCAGCCTGCCGCGAAACACCCTGAAGAGGATAACCGGTGACTGCGATGACCTGACCGTTTTGTATGACAGCCTGCTGGAAACGGTCGGTATTGAGACTGCGTTCATTACCGCGCCCGGGCACATCTATGCCTGCTTCAATACGAAGATACCGGGGCGACAGTACCGGCTGGTGCACCCCGATCGGCAGATGACGATCAATGTCGAGGACGAGCTGTGGGTCCCCGTCGAGATCACGATGATCGGAAGGGGAAGCTTTATGGAAGCATGGCATAAGGGCGTCGAGGAATGGGCCATGTACCAGAACGATCCGGTAAAACGAGGGTTCTACATCACGAGGGCATCTCAGGAGCTGTACAGACCGGTCGGATTGAAGGAAACAGACCTCGGTCTCCAGTACGGAGATAAAGACAATATTATTCGCGGTTTCCAGAACGATATGGGAGAACTGGTGGAGGTAATCGTCTCGGAATACCGTGATACTGCGCAAAAAAGCGGAAAAACAAGCGACTGGAACAGGCTGGGAATAGCCTACGCAAAGTTCAGTCGGTATGACAGGGCGGAAGATGCGTTCAACAGGGCATTGAATATCAACCCCGGCTATATCAACGCACAGATCAATCTCGGTAACATCGCATATCTGCGGCAAAGCTACCAGCAGGCTCTTAGTCGGTTCCAACGCGCGTTTGATTCGCTGCAGCAGCGGGGAAAGGGGCAGACGACCATTGCTTTGAAGGTTCTTTTAAATCTGTCAAAAACGAACTACGAGCTTAAGCGTTACGACGAATCCAAAGAATTTTACGCGAAGGCACATTCGATCAACCCGGAAAAAACCGAACAGTACGCCTACCTGGGCGGCGGAACAGGGAAGGCACGGGCATCTGCGGCCGTGGACACCAGAATGGACATCCTATTCGCCGAAGAAGAGGAGTAATTGTATAATCATCCGTACGAACAGTAGTCTCCGGTATTTCGTATCCAGAGCGATGAAATTAAGACACGTGCTCTTGCCTTTGAAGACGATTTTTATCTGCTGGTTCATTACTTCCAGTTTTTATTACAGCTTTTCTTCCTGTCTGACCTTTCATCAGGATCATTTCCCAATACAGCCTGTCCGACAAACCACCGTGTGCTGCTGGGTAAATAATAACAGTTGATAATGCCGGCGGTGAACGGTATTATTTGGCCGTAAATATTCCGAATAATGATTGATAAGTGTATCTATCTAATGTATTTTCCTAAAATAAAAATTATAGCACGACTGCTTTTCAATATTTCCGGCTGCATATATACACGCAATTTTTTCTGTTGTTTTGAATTTTGTTATTTGATTCTATAAACCAATATTCATTCAATAAAAAGGATGACCTTTATGGAGAAATATGGGAACGGCGAATCAACCGGCCTCGACCAGACTGCAGCAGGAAAGATCACGACCGGGTTCACACCTGAAGACCTCGAAATATCCCCTGAAGAACAGGAGGTATTGAAGCGGCTTGCCGGGCAGGTCGCGAAGATTGCTGCAAGCAGAGAAATGGCAGAAAAGCGCCTCCTGTGGAAAAAGCACAACATGCTTGAAAAGACGCGACCCGTTGTGTTCTGCGACCCTGAAAACGGGTGGAACGAGATCATCACCGAGACGCAGATGGAGTGCAGGGGAAAGATCGCACGCCGCTGGGAGATGGACCTGCGGAAGGAGATATTCTGGGGTGAGGGGATGGGCGACGACAAGCCGGTTGAACCGTTTTTCGATGTACCATACACGGTATCACCGGACGACTGGGGGGTCAGGGTTGAATACCACAAAACAAACAGTCAGGGCTCCTATGTGTGGGATGCTCCGGTACAGGACTATGACCACGACCTGAAAAAACTCCATGACCCCGCATTCGACATAGACTGGGAAACGACGAACGCCTGTAACGAGCTTGCAAAGAACATATTCGACGGGATTCTTACAACTCGTCTCAAAGGAACCTGGTGGTGGTCGCTCGGGCTTACCTGGCCCGCAGCAACCCTCAGGGGGCTTCAGAACATATTCTTCGACTTTATCGATCACCCTGACGGTATAAAAGAGCTTCTGTCCATCATTTCAAACGGCTTTCTCCACAAGCTAGACTACCTCGAGAAAAACGACCTGCTGAGCATGAACAACGACGGCACCTATGTGGGCTCCGGGGGCTACGGCTTTACCGATGAGCTCCCGCAGAAGGATTTTACCGGCCAGGTGCGGTGCATCGACATGTGGGGGTTTACGGAGAGCCAGGAGACGGTCAATGTTTCACCTGAGATGTACGAGGAATTCATCTTCACCTATGAAAAGCCGATCATGGAGCGGTTCGGGCTTACCTGTTACGGGTGCTGTGAGCCGGTTAATTCGCGGTGGCATATCGTGAAGAGGCATCACGGTCTCAGGCGAGTGTCCTGCTCACCGTGGGTCGACGTCGAGAAGATGGCTGAATACCTGCAGGACAAGTACGTGTACTCCCTGAAGCCGAACCCTGCGGCAATCTCCGAGCCGGTTGCCGACTGGGAGGCCATCAGGAAAGACATCAGGGAGAAGCTTGCGATAACGAAGGACTGCAGGGTAGAGATAATAATGAAAGACAATCACACAATAGGCAAGAGGCCCGAGAACGTAGTTGAGTGGTGCCGCATCGCCCGCGAAGAATCCGACCGGGTTTTCGGCGGGTGATTACTGCTTGATATACAATACTCTGTAGCGACCCTTTTTCTTACGGTATTTCGTTGAGAAACTCGGATACGTGTTTTTTTAGCCACTCCCTGAAATACCTGGTGATATCCCCATACAATGAGGCCCAACTCAGCGTCGTAAAAAATATCTCTTTTCAAATATACTTTACAATCGAGACTTGAGAAGGTTTAATACATTATCCTTCGTCAGCAATGCCAAATCGGATTCCTGCTCAATAAACGGACGAACATCTTCCACAACCTTTCTCCAATCCATTTTTTCAAGTCTATGTATCAGGAACGAAACCAAATTTTCCCTGGTTACATCATGTCCTTTCCACTTCGTCTGGTGAAGCGCATTGTTGAGAAACAAAATATTAGGTTCCGGCCAAGCAGGTTGAGATACATACCAGAATAGATCGTATATATCCCTGCCCTTTACACAGCGGCGTGAAAGGATTGCATGTATCTTTCCGGCGAGTAATGATTGCCTGTCATAATGAAATAAATTTAACAACACATTACGCCGAACGATAGTAGTTGTGGTCGTACCGCCATCAGGGGGGTCAGCGTCCAATTCGACCTTCACACCTAGAACTTCTGCTGTATGAGGAGACAGACCAAGCTCGAACGGCAACCCACGAAAACGGATAAAGGCTGTTTTAACCGTTTTTGTATTATTTACTTTTAGATCTATATTGTATGTTTCTTTATCAAGTAACCTCTTTACATTCAAAATAGCCCCTGTGAAATCGGGCGATTTCATTTTATCTGCAAGATAAAAATCGAGATCTTCCGAGTATCGGGGCAGATCATAAAGAAAACGAAGGGCAGTCCCTCCATGGAAAATCCAGTATTGAAAAACCATGCTGTTTTGAAGAATCTGCAGGATTCTCTCCTGACAGTACTCAACAGCTCTTCCTCTTGCACGGAGTTTATTTTGCGTATCGGAAACGATCTTTTTTAAATACTCTTTCATGACACCTCGTCCCTGCGCATTAACAATAAAATATAATTTACGGCACGAAAAAGCTTTTTACTTTCGGTCTCCCGGGCAATACGAATTAGTTTATCAATATCCAATATTTCAAACTTCTGCAGCCTGAGCTCACGCAGATATGGTAATTTGTCGGAACCGGGTGTCAAATAAAGCAAATCTAAAAGAGCTTTTTCAGGAATTGCAATAAAAGCCGACTGCTCTTTACCAAGATCGATATTTTCATAACTGTGGAAAAATATGTTCTTGATATGCTTAAAAATATAGCTTCCAATTGAAGTATCCACAATCTCGGGTCTTCCGGTGGTTGCGCTTGTCACGGAGGGTACATACTCGGGAATCATACCATAATGTGCCAGAGCCGATTGTAAACTGACGTATGATGCATGTTTCATCTTATTGGCAATTACAAAAGGATGTGGCGTCTCTTTCCTGTACGTATCGGACAGCATGTACACTCCTCTGCGAATCTTGATGAGACGTCCGTTTTTCACCCACCTGGACAGCTGACGACGAAGGTCCTTTAGATTCAATGAGCCCGCTGCAAAGATACTGGAATGAAAAATCGGCTGATTCCCAATTAAATCAAGCGCTTGTTCCCATTTCATTGCAACAATATACCATTTTTGGCAACTAATTGCAATAAAAATATAACTTTATGCTGAACGCTATTTTCCACGAAGACCTCTTGATTTCAACATAAAAATCCCTTTATTGTCAACGATAAATTACTTGTTGACAGATACTCCCGAATTGGCATAGTGCTTTGCGACTCTTCAAAACGAAGGTGTTTGTAGAGAATGCGTCACGGGATGGGTTTCGGTGGAACAGGAGATTTTTGGATTTTTGGAGATGTGAAGATGCCATAAGGCCCTGGCAATATCGAAGCTGGATATTTCCTCGGAACCCCCAGTTTGAGCAGAAGGCCGGTCATGTGTTTGATTTATACCAGGGTATTTGGTATGGTCGCCCTCTTTGTTTTGACGAATATTTAATTTCTGCTGATGAAAAGACCGGTAGACAGGCACGAGTTCGTAAACATGCGACACTTTAGTAAACAATTCTTACTCAGGTTGTTCACCTGTCAATACAATTCTTTCCTGGAATGCCGGGACAGTTTATACATTTTACTCAGTGCTGAAAGTTTTGATTCATTATAAAAAGACCGCTCCATATATCCATGGAACGGCCGTATAAAAATGTCATAAAGCTTTTACGATGCCCTTGCTGCTTCGAGCACGCTCCAATCCTGACGCCTGGTCCATTGCGCGAATGTTTCCCAGGGGACGTCCTGATACTCGCGCTTTAAAGCCTCGATATCGATGCTGTACCCGGCCCTGTTGAACCATTCGTACATGAGCGCCATATCTTCACTCGATTCACGCACCTTTTCGATCGGAACTTCGAAATACCCTATCTGACGTCCGCTCGCCCTGGACAGTATCTCGGCATACTCGATACCTGAAAGGTCGTCGCCTGCATAGTCTATTCGCTTACCGAGAAAACGATCGGGGTTTTTCAGAATCAGCGCGTTGAACTCACCGATGTTTTTCACCGATACACTCTGCAGCTTTCTTTCCGCCGGCAACGACTGGGCGAGGGTGCCGTTCTGTAGGCCGGGTAGCATCCACGGCGACAGTAAATTATCGTAAAAGAATACCGGCGCGGTGATGGTATACGGGATTCCGCTTTTTACAAGAAACTGTTCGACTTTGTACTTGCTCTCGAAGTGGGGGATGCCGGTATTTCTATCGGCGGAGGCCACGGAGGAGAACAGAAGGTACTTTACTCCGGCTTCTCCCGCCGCCTCGACGGCATTAATTGCCTGAACGGTCTCTTCATCGACACCCGCCTCGAATGGTGTACTTACGAGAAATACCAAATCGACCTGACTGAAAAGCTCGACGAGCACTTTTTTATCATGAAAGTCTCCCGCTACAACATCCACTCCTCTGCCCTCCAGTGCCTTCGCTCTGTCGGAGCCCGGATTCCTTGTCATCCCTAAAACCCTGTGGCCTTTGCCCACAAGTGCGTTGATAACAGAACCTCCCTGCTGTCCAGTGGCCCCGGTTACAAGAATTTTTTTGTTGCTCATCTTTTTCCTCCATCCAATTAAGTTACTATTAGTGATCTTATAACTATTAATTAGTATGTAAATTTTATTTACTAAAGGCAATAAAAATAGTAAAATATTTATATGAAAGTAACGCAAAAGTCTGACAAGGGCGTGTGCCCCGCCATCGAACACGCATTTTCCATTCTGGGAAAGAAGTGGACCGGGCTTATCATTCACGTCCTCGCTCCGGAAGCGCGAAGGTTTTCGAAGCTGCTGGATGAAATTCCGGAGCTCAGCCCGCGTCTCCTCACCCAGCGGCTCAAGGAGCTGAAGAAGGAAGGTATCATACGAAGGAAGGTTGTTCCTGAAACTCCGGTGCGCGTCGAGTATTCTCTCACCAAAAAGGGATGCAGCCTTATACCGATAATGCAGAGTGTCGCCGACTGGGCGTATGCCTGGTATGAGAAGAAACCGGCTTTGAAAGAAAATGAATGATGTTTCTTTTAAGGCAACTTCAAATAAATCCCTTTCTAATACTCAGTCCCGCCAGGACATACACCACTTTCAAAGGAAATTGTTCTACAGATGGCTTCTACCTTTTTCGATCACACAATGTATCAATTCTACTTGAGCTCCTAAATCAATTCAAGACTACAATTCTACCCTGCAAAGCTTGAAAAATTGTCTTTTGTAGGGTAACGATGAAAAAATAGTTCAATACCCCTCAAAACCAGGAATTGAGAATTCTGTATCTCCTTAAGACAAGAAATATTCCTCTATCGTTAAAATGGTTCTTTATACTTTGGAAAATTTTAAAAAAAAGATATAATACTGACCATATATTAGCGCATTTTTCAAGAGTAAACTTCTTTAGTAGTGGTTTTACTCAAACAGGAAAGTCTCTCTCGCCGCCGGAATTACCTGCCTTTATTTGATCCTCCTATAATTGGAAAACATGGGTTGTTGAGGAGGATTGTCCATGTTTTGAAAAAGAACCATTCAGGAGGAAGATTCCGTATTTTGATGAAGAACCATTTCCCAGGCTTTTGATGTATAAGATTTAAGGAAAATCTGTTAAAAGGAGGATATGTTCATGGGTCATAACCACAGAGAAAATGTGAACAGAGCTTCAGTGCAGAGAATATCGGTGATCAGGGGGTTTTATTCCATTTAAGATTATCCGGAACAGAAGATAAACTCAGAAGCAGCGAAAACCGCCTGTGACCGAGTATCAAAAAACAGTGTAATTTACTACTATTGGAACACTATGCGTCCGGATAATATCACTCACCGTCGGCATTACTTAAAAATTTACGTTCATTCTATCACTTCCTCATGAATATGTCAATTATTTATTGTTTATTGGTTTATATCAAATTTGCTGTTATTTCAATGCGGCGGCAAACTCACGCGCCTGTTTCAGTTCGTCCGCGGTGGGATGCCCTTTATTGATTCCCTCGGCGGAAAGAGCGGTATCGAATCCCAGGCAGGAATACTCTCCGATTATGTCAAACCCCTTTTCACGCAGTGAAGCCGTGAATTTATTGTGAGCCCTCTCACTGTAGGTCTTCGAGCCGGTGGTCGAAAACAAAAATGCCTTTCTACCCTGCTGCTGCGGCAGATGTGAAAGAAATTTGTACATCAATTTGTGGAAATCCCCATAGTAGATACCGGAGCCGAATCCAACGAGATCGTATTCCCGGATATCCAGTCCGCGTGCCTGTTCTGATGATACCACCGTCGCATCGAGCTCACCCGAAATGATATCGGCCAGTTTACGCGTATTACCATGATGCTCGGAATGATACATTATGATAACTTTCATGCCCGGCTCCTTCTCTAACCTATAATTTTCCTTACCTGTTTCCACCATTGTACAAAAAAGAATATAGTACGTTTTTTTTGAATGAGTATAGCTTTAGCGTGATTTTTACCGGTAAAAAGTAGAATCGAAACTGACCAAATAGAGATGCGTTTCATCAAAGATGCTTTTCATCACATGAAAAATCCGCTATATTTCACTGTTTGATATGTTTAATGTTATCCGGACGCTTCGCGTCCGGATAATGCCGCCTGACACGGAGAACATGACGCATACAGGCGGCAATATTTCCAACCCATTTACATTACAACATGGTACAGAGATGGAGCATATCGGGATTGATTCAATTATACGGTCACATAGAAAGACGTTTACTCTGGAAGTATCTGACGATGCAAAACTCACTATTCGCGCTCCTCACCGGGCGACGCTCGAGGAAATCCAGAATCTTGTACGTAGAAAACGCGCATGGATTATCAAGACCAGGCAGAGGGTGCTGGAACGAAGGCGAACTCTTCAATCGAAACATTTTCGGGAAGGAGAAAAATTCCTATTTTTAGGCAAAGCATACCCCATTCATTTTCAACCCGGGGTGCGGACCCCTCTCACATTCAGGGAGAATAAATTTATTCTCAACAAGGAGAGTGGGCAAAACACAAGAGAACTTTTTATCAAATGGTACAAGCAGCAGGCACGGAAAATAATCGGACAGAAAGCGAACACCCTAGCACAGCAAAAAGGGTTTCGCTTTACAAAAGTACGTATCACAAGCGCAGAAAAACGATGGGGGTCGTGCAGTCAGGGGGCAAGCCTGAACTTCAGCTGGAGACTCATTCTCGCGCCGACCGAAATAATCGACTACGTTATACTGCACGAGCTTTCGCATCTGAGGCATCAAAACCACTCGCGGAAATTCTGGGATACGGTTGCATCTGTCTGCCCGGAGTACCCAAATCGAAGGAAATGGCTCAAAGAAAACGGGTATACTCTTTCGCTCTGAATTCGTTCATTTTTCGCATCCTCTTCAGCCGTAAAGCATCCGGCTGCCGCCGCCACTGTAACCACCTGAATTCGTCCTTTAATGCAGTTGGTTTGATGCCAACACACGCTTAGGGGACATGGAGGATATGGCGTTTCATGGAGACATTACCCTTTGCAGATTACTATTTGCTGATTTGTCCACAGGCTTTATTTTATAATAGAATATCGATTGGCGGCAGCATTATTCGGAAGCAAAGCATACGAACAATTTCATTTTATTCGGTGAGGGTACAATGACAAGACGTGTGGTTGTAACGGGGATTGGACCCGTTTCTTCAATCGGTATTGGAAAAGAGGAGTTCTGGAAAAGCGCGGTAAAAGGCAAAGGCTGTTTCAGGAACATCGATTTCGATGATGTCGAACTCGAACAGTACAAGAGCAGGGTATGCTCTCCGATCGACGGTTTCAATCCCCAGGACATATTCGAGGGGGCACGGAAATTGAAACGAACCGGTAAAGCGACGCAGTACACGGTTGTGGGAACCTATCTTGCGTTGAAAGACGCCGGGTTTTCACTGCGTTTTACCGGCAGGCAGGAGAAACACAGCCCATCCATGTACGTAACCGAGGGCCTTGACCCTGCCCGAAGCGGGGTTATACTCGGCCAATCAATGAGCAATGCAGATATCCTCATTCCCAATCACAGGAAATTCATAGAGCACAACGGGCCGAAACGCGTCAACCCGTTCACCCTTCCGCACTCAAATTGCAATGTCGGCGCGTCTACCGTTGCCGAGTGGTTCTACCTCAAGGGCACGAATCTTACCATTGCGACTGCCTGCTCCTCTGCAACCCACGCCATAGGCACGGCTGCTCTTAACATTATGCAGGGTATTGAAGATGTTATGGTAGCCGGCGGGGCAGAAGCGACCCTGGGCTCCTACTTCTTTTCCGGTTTCGACATTATAAACGCGTTGAGCAGAAGAAACGATGAACCCATGAAGGCGTCGAGGCCCTTCGACAAAGACCGTGACGGCTTTGTTCTGGGTGAGGGAGCCGGCATTCTGATACTGGAAGAGCACGATCATGCGAAAAGACGCGGTGCGCGGATATACGGAGAACTTGCCGGTTTCGGCTTCAGTGCTGATGCCTACAATATCGTTGCGCCGGATCCATACGGCAGGGCATCGATCGCGGCAATCAAACGGGCACTCGAGATGAGTAAAGTTTCCACCGGTGAAATCGAGTATATCAATGCACACGGCACATCTACCGTTCTCAACGATCCGAACGAATCGTTTATCATCAAGCAAGTTTTCGGCGAATACGCGTATAAAATCCCGGTAAGCTCATCCAAGTCGATGTTCGGGCATACCATTGGTGCTGCAGGGGGGCTTGAATCAATCATCACCCTCCTTACAATTGACAAGGGTATCATTACCCCCACCATAAATCATGAAAACCCCGACCTGGACTATGTTGATAAAGCTGCACCGGAGCTCGATAAACGCTGCGACCTCGACTTCATTCCCCGGACCAAAAGGGAACAGAGTGTTGGCATCGCTATAACGCAGTCTTTCGGGTTCGGCGGGCAGAACGGAGTGCTCATTTTCAAAAAAATCCACGATTGAACTTCAAACACTGAAGGCATTACCCGGACGTAAAGCGTTCGGATATTATTTAGATTAAAAAGATTTTAGTATGGTCTTCGCATTGCTTCCCGCTTCAGTGAGAATGCTTTCCCACACCTCTTTCTTCTCGTTGTCAGTTGCAATGTACTTCACCACACCCCCGGGAACCTTATCGGTGATCCACCACTCGATGTTCCCTTCCCCGGCTGAAGACATGAAAACCACGTGATCGGCCGTAAAGGTTCCAGCAGGCGTTTTTACCTCTTCACGCCCGACCGTTGCGCCCTTGATGCTCTCATCGGATACTTCAGCAGGCGGAACGTACACAGACTCTTCTGTTAGAGGCACCTCTCCTTCATTTCCGTCCACATCTCGTGCACGAAGCCGTATCATTTTTTCCTCGGTCGGAGACAGAAGCGCTTCGTATATCCAGGTATCGCCGTCGTTGTCCTCCCAGGAAACTCGCCACCACTCGTTTCCATCATCGAGTCTCTTCAGAAAGGCCTTTTCCATGATGACCGGTTCATCATCCGTGGGCTGCCACTTGAATTTCGTGTACTCGCCCTCTTTGTAAGCTTCCTCACCGAGCCAGTACCCGCCGGCAGTGAATGTGTATGAAAAGATGATCTGGGCCTGTGTTGCCATAAACGGCCCCCACTGTGTTGAACCCGCTGCAGGCGTCTGCTCTTTGGGTGCAAGCTTCTTGTACAGAGCAGCGGCGACCCGCTCCTCAACGGCCTGGCCGACTCCCCTGCTGGCTCCACCGATAACCGATTGTGTCAGACCCGAACAGGATACGAGAAAACCGGCAAGCACCCCTGCGATAACAGCTAAACCTGCCATAAATTTGAACGGCTTCATAGTCGTACCTCCAATAGAATTAAATTACGATTTTGGTTTAATGCAGCAACAAAACCAAAATTTGCATGTAATTATACGAATAGAGCGCATGTCTATTCACGAATAATTCCACTTGCTGTTCCTACATTATATCACTCGAATCGATTATTGTCACGCCCGCCTTCTCCATTTCTCGCCCTGTCTTTTCTACATTGCCCGCAGGCACATCGACACCTCTCGCTGCATCCGATATAAAAAAGGTGTCAAATCCCGCACGAACCGCGTCCATGGCAGAATAAAACACACATACATCGGCTGCAAGCCCGCAGAGATATACTCTGTGTATACCGAGCCCTTTCAAATAGGATGAAAGACCGGTTGAAGTTTTTCTGTCGTTCTCGAAGAATGCTGAATACGAGTCGAGCAGACTGTTTGTCCCCTTACGAAGGATAAGCCGAAAATGGTCAGCGTCAAGGGCTGGATGAAAATCTGCTCCTTCGGTGCCTTTGACACAGTGATCAGGCCAGAGGACCTGTTCGATACCGTATACTGTAATGGTATCAAACGCTCTTTTACCCTCATGATTGGACGCGAATGAGATGTGATCCGCCGGATGCCAGTCCTGGGTTGCAATCACCTGAGAAAACGCGCCCATGATTCTGTTGATAACGGGTACGACCCTGTCACCCTCTCGAACAGGGAGCCTCCCCCCGGGACAGAAATCGTTCTGCACGTCTATAACAAGAAGAACGGCTTCACTCGCCTTGCTGTTCATTACAGGCTTTCTCGCTTAAATCCGGATACCGGGCTATTTTTCAATATTTCCGTAATACACTGCACCGTGTACTCTATATCGCCTCGCGAAACTTCCCGGGAAGTAACAAACCGTATCTCATCCTCTCCTGACAGCGTCGCGAACACACCTTTCTGTTCGAGGGTTCTTAAAACCTGCCCTGCGTTTTTAATCTGTGCAAGCACACAATTCGTATGCGTTTTATCGATATCGACCGTTATC
>Ga0307445_10000421_pt1 | contig 22812 bp, 8 predicted proteins | sample SalMarSW160330MG_FD_202147 | JGI IMG/M metagenome (GOLD analysis project Ga0307445, IMG submission 202147) | Salt marsh sediment microbial communities from the Plum Island Ecosystem LTER, Massachusetts, United States - SW1603-30 | ecosystem: Environmental > Aquatic > Marine > Intertidal zone >... | reverse complement strand
CCATGCTTCCCAACATTAATCTTCCCAGGTTCACCTCAAGGCAGTTCGAGGACAGGTCCCTCTTTGACATCCTTCGCCGGAATTACCAGATACAGGTTGTCGGCGGGGAGCAGAAGATCTATGCAACCCATGCAGAATCCATGATACAGAAGTATTTCAGTATTCCCGGCATGCATCCGATCCTCAAGCTTGAACGAAAGCTCAGGACTAACAGGCCGGGGTATTTCTTCTATAGCCAGGTCACCTGTAATACAAGTGATACGGGACTTTACGGGACTTTCTGACAGCGGAACAGCCATTCCCATTTTGTAAAAAGGTTGTCCCAATTTCGATATTGATTTTAATAGAGAAATATGGTATTTTTATGGTTCATGAGTTATATTGCCATCGAATAACCGAATGAATAATGGTAACGATTACTATCCATGCGAATACTGATGGCAGCCACCTTTCTAATTCCACAGGACTCGTATCTTTGTAAACGATACCCAATTTATCCCTAATCATGAGAAGGCACCTGAAACCATCCATCTACCTGATTATCCTGCTCGGCTGCGCCTTTACGGCCTGCAAAAATGAAATCGATGAATACTATGCACGACCCGATTGGCTGGAGCCTAACATCTATGACATGCTGAAAGAGAAGGGACAGTTTTCCTCCTACCTTTCGGTGGTGGACAAGGCAGGATACCGGGATGTCCTTGGAAGGGCAGGTTACTTTACGGTCTTTGCACCCACCAACGAGGCTTTTCAGCAGTTCATCCAGGAAAAATCGTTTGCCTCGGTAGAGGACATCGATACCCTCACGGCAAGTAAAATCGTCAACTATTCGGTGGTCTACAATGCCTTTACGAAAGAAAACCTGGACGATTACCAGTCCACCGCCGAGCAGGGCTGGGTGCTGGACAAGGCTTTCAAGCGCACCACCGCTTACTACAAATGGGTGTACGACGAGAGCGTCGATGGAAGCTTGCAGAAAGTCATTGACCAGAACGGGGTGCCCCTGCTGCCCGAATCCCCTCCGGTTTTCACTCCCGATGATAACAACAACAAGAGCATCCCCTATTTCACTGACCCCTTCATGGCCACAAAGAACATTACGGCCTATGACTACAATTATTTTTTCCCCGGATCGGAATATTCCGGTTTCAATGTCGCGGGTGCAAAGGTCACGGAGGCAGATATTCTCTGTGAGAATGGCATCGTGCATGCCATCAACCGGGTCATCCTTCCCCTTCCGAACCTTGACGAACAGCTTTCATCCAACCCGGACTACAGTGAATTCAGGAATGTGATCGATAATTACATCAGGGAATTCACCCTTGCCCCCAGCAGCTTCCTCAGCCGCTATGAACAGGTGGAGGGTAGCCGTCCGAACGTTTACATCAAGACCTACCCGCTTTTGAATTATGCGCCCAACTGTGAGAATTTCATGAAATACGGGGGAGGGGAAGGCTACGATGCCCAGATCGACGGATGGACCCTGTTCGCACCGAACAATGCGGCCGTTCTGGATTTTTTCAACAACAAGTTCCTGGTGTATTACAAGACACTGGATAACATGCCGGCCCAGATCATCGCCGAATTCGTCAATGCACACCTTTTCCGGACCACGGTCTGGCCCAGTAAATTTGAAACCACGACCAATATGTTTGGGGAACCGGCACGGTTCGACCCGGAAATCAACATTACCGAAAAGGTATTCGGCAGCAACGGGGCTTTTTACGGGACCGACATCATCCAGAAAACGGATGCGTTCTATACGGCGCTGGGGCCCATCATCCTGAATCCGGATTATTCCCTTATGCTGCAGGCCCTTTATACTTCGGAGCTGTTTTATGTCGTGAAAAATACCGGGATCAAGCTGACCGTTTTCATGATCAACAATGCCGAATTTGACAGCCTTGGACTCAGCTACAACATTGCCACCGGGGCATGGGACCTCAATGATCCGGACCTGGGGACAAACTCCTCAGTGGCCGTCAACCGGCTTATCAACATGCACGTAGTTTTAGGAGAACACCCGAGCTTTATCGACGATGCTCTCCTGGAAACCTATGGGGGTGAGTACATCCGGCAAAATTACGGGTTTATCTGGGCTGCCGGTAACGTGGAAAAGGCAGAAACGTTGATCCCCAAAAATAAAACCCAGGCCAGTAACGGGTACACATACACGCTCACTCCGGCTATTCGTTTTTCCACCGAGAACATTGGAAAGCATATCCAGTTGAAAGGGGCTGATTTCAGCAAATTCTTCAGCTATCTTACAAAATCGGCCAGTTCCCTTCCAGGGTATGTCTATGATCCGAGCACCATGGCCATTGCCAATATCAAGAATACGGAGAACAACACACTCCTTATTCCCAGCAATGCAGCCATGGATTCTGCCGTGGCTCATGGTGTGCTCCCGGCCATTAGCCCTGCCGATTTCACGCAGGCCCAGCAGGACAGGCTCCTGAAATTTGTCATGTATCACACACTGGCCAAATTGATCGTTACCAACAACGGCGAAATCAGCGGAGATGTTAAAACCCTTTACTCAACCCCTGACGGAGCAACCTATATGACCGTCTTCAACGACGGTGCGAATTTCGGGATGATCGATCACCAGGGTCGGACGGCTAATGTTGTGCTGCCGGCCAGCAATGTGCTGAGCAACCGGGCCGTGATTCACCAGATTGACAACTACCTAATCTATTAAACCTGTATCACGATGAAGAAGATACCAAAACAATTGTTTCATGCGGTTCTGCTGGGATTCTTCCTTTTATCCGGCCTGGCGGCAAAGGGACAACACCTGGTCCGGGGGAAGGTCACCTCGGCAACCGATGGCCTCGGGCTGCCCGGGGCAACCATCGTTGAAATGGACAGGAACAACCGCATCGTCAAGGGATCCGTCACCGACCTGGACGGGAACTATGTGATCCAGGTCAGCGATGCGGAGAACAACATCCAGTTTTCATTCATCGGCTACCAGAGCCTGACCAAGCCGATTGCCGGGCAGTCCACCATCAACGTGGAACTTTCCGAAGACATCAAGCAGATAGAAGCTGTTGAGATCGTAGCGGAATCACGTGTTAATACCGGATTCATGGACGTAGCGGACCGTGACCTGGCCATTCCGGTCCAGAAACTCAGCGCAGCAGAGATCGCGGAAGTCCAGGCCACCACCATCGATGAAGCCATACAGGGACGGCTGGCAGGGGTGGACATTGTATCGAATTCGGGGGACCCGGGTGGAGGGATGTCGATCCGCATCCGGGGGGTCAGCACGCTCAATGCCAACGCCCGCCCCCTGATCGTTGTCGATAACGTGCCCTACGAAACCAGCATTTCATCGGATTTTGACTTTGCAACGGCCAACGAGGAGGGTTATGCCCAGATGCTCAACATCGCGGTAGACGACATCAAGGAGATCACCGTTCTGAAAGATGCCGCCGCAACAGCCCTCTGGGGTACAAAAGCCGCAAACGGGGTGCTGGCGATCACAACGAAAAGGGGAATGAAAAGCATCAAGCCCATGGTCGCCTATACCTACAAAGGCACGTTCTCCTTTGAACCGAAACCCATCCCGATGCTCTCGGGGGACCAGTATTCGACCCTGATCATGGAAGGGGTGATGAACGTCAACGGGATACCGCTCGACCGCGTTGAGAACAAGGAATTCCTCTACGACCCGAACGAACCCTGGTGGTATTACAACTATGGTCAGAACACCAACTGGCTGGACGAGATCTCCCGCAGGGGATACATCCACAACCATGACTTCTCCCTCAGTGGAGGCGGCGACAAAGCCCATTACCGGTTCTCAGTGAATTACCAGGACCAGGACGGGGTTACCATCGGAACCTCGCTGAACCGGTTCACCACGAGACTGAACCTGGACTATTACATATCGGATAAACTAAGGCTGGGAGCGGACCTTTCTTACGCCCACGGGAAATCCGACCGGAACTACAGTTCAAACCTCAGGTCGGTAGCCTACCAAAAAATGCCCAATATGGGGGTCTATGAATTCGATGCCCAGGGCAACCAGACCCCGGTATTTTTCAGTCCCGACCAGAACATCCAGGGAGGTTATTCCTCCACCTACAATCCCGTGGCCATGGCGGAGGCGGGGGAATACACCACGACAAACGACCGGATCATCCCGAAGTTCCAGCTTAATTACAACATCCTTCCCGGACTCAGCTATACCTTCGATATTGCCTTCGACATCAACAATACCAAGCGGAACTATTTTCTTCCACAAATCGCCACCGGAAAGCTGTGGACCAATCTCTCGGTCAACCGGGCATCCGACAGCGATGAGGACAGTTATTACATTTATTCCAATAACCGCCTTTCCTACACCAATACCTTTGCCAACATCCACCAGATCACCGCAACCCTGAATTTCCAGACCAACGACACCAAGGCGATCCGTTACCTGGCAACCACCGCGAATTCCGCTTCATCGGACTTCCGGGATCCTTCCATCCCCGCAAGGATACAGGAAGGGGGACTTGAACTATCCAGCAGCAGCTGGCAGAACCGCGACAACGGGATCGTAGCCATGTTCCACTATACCCTGCTTGACCGTTACATCGTAAGCGGGGGATTCCGGAGGGAAGGTAACTCCCGCTTCGATGAGAAATTCCGCTACGGGTATTACCCCAGCCTTTCAATGGCCTGGAGACTGTCCGGGGAAAAGTTCATGAGCAGCCTCAGCTTCCTGGATGACCTGCGCATCAAAGCCAGCTACGGCCAGAACGGTTATCCGCCAAGGTATCCCTACGCCTTTTTCAACAACTACAACACCTTTAGCTGGACTTACCTCGGGAGTACGGCAGTTTACCCGGTTGACATGGAGCTGGAAAACCTGAAATGGGAAGCCTTCATAACCAAAAACCTGGGATTCACCCTGGAAATGTTCAAAACCCGCATCATGCTGGATTTCGATCTTTACCAGAACAGTACCAAAGACATGTTCGGGTATAACGTTGCCCTCCCATCCAGTTCAGGTTACGACAACATCCTGATGAACGTGGGGTCGCTGGATAACCAGGGATGGGACCTTTCCTTCCGTTCCTATCCCGTCAGAACCGAGGCTCTTTCCATTTCCTTTGACTTCAACGTAGCCAAAAACTATAATATCCTCAGGAAAGTGGCCGACAACTACCCGCTCGAGAGAGGCCGCACGACGACCAACGGGGATTACAAGCGGATCATCCAGGTAGGCAATCCCATCGGTTCATTTTACGGGTACCGTTATCTGGGGGTCTACTCGGATGAAGAAGACCTGGTCGCAATAGACGCAAACGGGAACAAAATCTACAATCCCAACGGGGAACCCGTGAACATGGTCTATAATTTCCCCTCGGTTAATTACGAATTTCAGCCCGGTGATGCCAAGTACCAGGACATCAACCACGATGGTAACATCAATTACCTCGATGTGGTCTACCTGGGGGATGCCAACCCGGATTTTACCGGCGGATTCGGATCGACCGTCAAATACAAGGGCTTCTCCCTGAACATCTATTTCTACGGCAGGTACGGCAACGAGATCATCAACCAGACCAAAATGTACGGGGAGAACATGTTCTCCTACGACAACCAGACCACCGCCACTCTCAAACGATGGAGAAAACCGGGCGACCAGACCGACATGCCGAGAGCCCTCATCGGATACGGGTATAACTGGCTCGGTTCGGACCGTTACGTCGATGACGGGTCCTTCCTCCGCATGAAATACGTTACCCTGACTTATTACATGCCACGGTCCCTGATCGGGAAGATAGGCATGGACAAGGTGCGCTTCTCGCTGCAGCTGACGAACCTTCTTACTTTTACCAGGTACCTCGGGCAGGATCCCGAGATTAACATCAACAGCCGGGACGGCACTATTTATACCGTCGGGTATGATCAGTCCAACACTCCCCGGCCTAAAGAGTTAACATTCACGATAGGCCTCAATTTCTAATAAGGTGACCATGAAAAAATACATCAGCATTGGTATTGTTCTCGCGGGACTCCTCACCGGGATGAGTTGTGACGAATGGCTGTACCTCCAGCCGGAGAACGGTATTATCCGGCAGGAATACTGGAAATCAAAAGAGGATGTGCATGCAGCGGTTATGGGAGCTTACGCATCCCTTCTCGGGAATTCACAGGGAAGCGGTTACAGCGTTCCGGAGCTCCTGTTCCTCTGGGGAGAGATCCGCGGGGATATGATCTCCCTGAGCCGCCTTCGCTCAGATTTCCTCTACGTTATCAACGGCGATATCTTGCCGGATAACGGGATCTGCAGGTGGAATGCCTTCTATCGTACCATTAATTACTGCAATACGGTCCTTGAATTTGCACCCGATGTCCTGGCGATCGACCCATCCTTTACCGAGAAGGAACTGAAATCATACGAGGCTGAAGTCAAAACCATACGTGCCCTTATGTATTTTTACCTGGCCCGGACATTCGGCGAAGTCCCTATAAAACTGACCGCCAGTAAGAGTGATAATGAGCAGTTCGCCGTCCCCAAAAGCAGCCAGCAGGAGGTTCTTGCACAGATCAAGAAAGACCTGGCCAGTGCCGAGCACGATGCGCCCTTTTCTTACGGGGACCTGGCATCAACCAAGGGCAGGATCACGAGATATACGGTCAATGCCATACAGGCCGATGTTTACCTCTGGGACGAACAGTACGACAGTTGCATTTTCGAATGTAACAAAATCATTAATTCCGGATTTTTCGGCCTGGTGGATAACGACGAATTCTGGTTCAGCAATCTTTACGTCGACGGGAATTCGGTCGAGAGCATTTTTGAACTCCAGTTCAGCCAGGAGATCCTGAATCCCTATTACAGCATGCTCAAACGCAACAAGTACCTTAAAGCCTCCGCCGTGGCAATCGAAGAATTTTTTCCGCCCGACCCCAACCAGATCCCTGACAGTGCCGATATCCGGGCCGACGGGGCTTCCTATAAACTGAGTGATAATTACACCATCTGGAAATACATTGGCCGGAACCGCGATGAAGCCAGGGCCGAGACCGAAGCCTACGGGCACTGGATCGTATACCGCTACGCAGAGATCCTCCTGTTCAAGGCCGAAGCGCTAAACCAGATGGGACAGGGAGAGGAGGCCCTTCAGCTGGTAAAAACCATACGCAAAAGGGCACGGGCCTCAAAAACCAGCTCTCCGGGTGAAGCTACCGATGAACGATCCCTGACGGAATTCATCCTGGACGAGCGCTGCCGCGAGTTCGCCTATGAAGGGAAGCGCTGGTTCGATGTCCTGCGCGTTGCCAAACGGAACGATTATCAACGGCTCGACCTGCTTCTGGCCATGGTTGTGCGGTCGGCACCCTCGGATAAACAGGTGACTATACTGAACAAATACAGGGATACCCGCAGCCATTACCTGCCCATATTCTATACCGAACTTGAGGCAAACCCGGCACTGGTGCAAAATCCCTTTTACGGTGAAATTCAATGAACTATATAAACTATAATCTGCCATGAAAGGAATAAGGGTAATTGGACTGATTTTTCTCGGGGTGATCGTGTGCACCGAATGCGTCAAGGAGGAATACGTCATTGCCACGACGGATGACGTCCTGATGGGTGCCTATTTCGAAGAGCAAAGCATGCAGTTTTCAAGCTTTTACGAAATGCTTGTAAAATCAGGCACTCTTTCATTCCTGAATGCATACGGCACCTATACCTGTTTTGCCCCCACCAACGAGGCCATCCAGGCATTCCTTGAAAGCGAGGGTAAAAATTCCCTCGATGATTTCACGCCGCAAGAATTAAAGGACCTTGTACGGTACCATGTCATCATCGATACCCTGAACTCGACCCGGTTCACGGACGGCCGGATGCCCACCCCGAACATGTACGGGCAATACCTGACGGCAAGCACCTTTTTTGAATCGGGGGAAGCGCAGGTTAAGATCAATAAATATGCCACGGTCCAGGAACTTGATATCCGGGTGGCAAACGGCATTATCCACAGCCTGGAGAGCGTGCTGAAACCGGTTGTGGTACCGATCGCGGGATTGGTCGAAGCCGATCCGGACCTGAGTATTTTTACCGAAGCCCTTAAGGCAACCGGTTTCTATGACACCCTGAGCCTGATCCCCGGCGAGGAAGTGGCCACAGCCGATAAAAGGTGGTTCACGGTCTTTGTGCATACGGATTCCGTTTACCGGTCCGAAGGCATCAATTCCTTCGAGGACCTCAAGAACAAGTATTGCAATACCGGTAACCCCAAAGATCCGAAGGACAGCCTGAACCTTTATATTGCCTATCATATCCTTGATTATAGCCTGAAGTACGTGGCCGACCTGGTCCAGGAATCAGCCCACCTGACCATGGCCCCGCTTGAGGTGATCACCATGCAGCTGAAACAGGATTCGGTCCTGATCAACGAGGATGAATACAGGGGAAAGATCGAAAAGGGTGCCCCCATAAACCGCCTGAAAAGCGATAACACTTCCGCGAACGGGGTATTCCATTATGTGGATGCCGGGTTCGCGATCAAGGTACGCCTGCCCTTCCCCATCTACTGGGATGTCTGCGACCAGCCCGAGATCCGTAAATTACCCGGCGTATTCAGGGTGCCAGGAACCAATGCTAATATCCAGGCCGGACAACTTGCCAATGTTACCTGGAGCAATGAGGACAATATTATATATAATTGTGAGGCCGGCGGAGTACAGGGCCAGTACCTTGTCCACAGCGACCAGTTTATCATAAACCTGAGGACGGCCGCAATAAACTGGATCGAATTCAAAACCCCGCTCATCGTTAAGGGCAAATATAAACTATGGATCTGTACCCGTAACGTTGACGATCCGAACCGCAGGCCGATTTTCCTGGTTTATTTTAACGGGGAAGCCATGCCGAACATCGTGGCTACGGACAAGACCATGCCAAGGATCCCGGATGACGAACTCCTGTTGCAGGGATTTAAGCGATACAATTACGAACCCGGGGATTCCCTCTATCTCACCGATGCCAACGGCAGGTTCGCATCCCGGCTGGCCGGTACCATCGAGGTTCCGACCACGGGCAGCCATACCATCAGGTTCCAGACCATCAACAACGGGGATAAGACCCTCTGGCTTGACATGATCCATATCATCCCCTATGAGAATGACCAGATCTGGCCCAGGGTCGCCCATGACGGAACCCTGGTAGCTAAACCGGACTGGTATCCCCTGCCAACCAAGTAAAATCCAGAAACCGAATGATACAACCCATCACCGATACAACCATGAACAAACTGATGAAACCCGGCCTGCTGCTCCTTATGATGGCACTGATCCTCTGGGGATGCAAGGACCCCTGGGAGGACCACCTAAAACCGGACGGGGCAATACCGGAAAGCAACCTGTTCGAGCTGCTGCAAAGCACCCCTGAACTTTCCTACTTTACAGGTTACCTTATCGATGCCGGGTGGCAGGAAGAACTTGAGTCCTCGAAATCCTTTACCGTCTGGGCTCCCGACAACGATGCCATGAGTGCAATGGATGCATGGGACCTGGACGATTCGGCAAGCCTGGCCATGTTTGTAAACAATCATATCGGGTTTACTGCCTATCCCTATTATTCGCCTGTCAAACAGGTCACCGTTAAAATGTTCAGCGACAAGAACCTGCTGATCGACAATGAAAACGGAAAAATTGAAGACGCCAGCCTGCTGGAACCGTTCGACCGGCTGGCGACAAACGGGATCCTTCATGTGATAGATAAAGCCCTGTTGCCTAAACCCAATGCCTGGGAGATCATCGAAATCACCGGGTCCGCCCCGCAGCACGTGGCATACCTGAAAAGCCTTTCGGAGATGGTTTTTAATCCTTCCATCGCCACGATCATCGGAGTTGACCCGGTTACGGGAAAGCCGGTATACGACACCCTTTCAGGGATGGTATGGAGCAACCGGCTGATCACGGAGGTCCGGGATCTCCGGAAGGAGGACAGCCTTTCCACGGTGATCCTGGTTGAAGACCCGGTCTGGGAATCCGAATTTTTAAAGTATCGCCCCTACTATAAACTGGCTGACTCGGTTAAAAGCGATGAACTTACCCGCTGGCTGGTCAGCAGGGACCTTGTTTTCAGGGGACTCAAGTCCCTGGAGGAGATGCCCGACACCCTGGTATCGCTCTTCGGGATAAAAATCCCCTTTGACCGCAGCGCCATCCAGCAAACCTATGAGGCCAGCAACGGAATAGTCTATGTAATGAGCAGTTGCGATGTGCGGCTGGGAAACAAGATCCATCCCTGGATCGTCGAGGGCGAAGATACCAACCGGGTAACTTTCATAGCAGTATCGGGACAGACAGGATATACCCGGCAGGTTGAACTCGCTTCCGGGGGCTATGACTTCATACTGGATAATCACGGGGCCAATCCCGGGAACATCAAATACCACATGGGAGAGTTTGCAGCCGGCTATTATGATTTTTACTGGGTTGCGGTCAACGACTTCAGGGGCTCTTACCGGACTCCCAATTCCGCCACGGTATTGCAGCAACGCCTTGATTTTGTCCGGTACCTGGGAATGGCGGGACACGAGATCATCTGGAGCACTCCGTCCCAAATATCCGATCTGATAACTGTGGTCGACTCAACCTATGAAACCGCCCGGGAGGTATACCTGGGACAACGATTTTTCACCACTTACCAGGACGTATGGCTACAGGTAACCGGGAGCGGAAGGAATACGACCATCTGCCTGGATTACCTGAAAGCAGTGCCCGTATTAGAAGAAGAGTAGAATAATGGAAAACACTAAACCCATGCATAGAACCAGAATTTGTTTTACCGCTCTTTTGCTCACCGGCTTTTGCATATCCGGATCCGGACAGGCGGGGGACCAGCCTTCGGTTGAAGTACAGGGCACCGTCCTGGACGCTTCTTCGAAACTGCCCCTTAACGGTATCACCATCAGTGTCCCCGGATTTTCATCCGCCTATTCAGACAGCCTTGGACAATTTACCATCCAGGTCCCCCATGATCAATCCGCCCTGCAGATCAGCGGTCCCGGCTACCAGTCGAGGGATGTGCTCCTTAAGGGAAGGGAACAGGTCTCCATCGGCCTGAACGAAGCGGGTTACCATTCCCAGGATGAACTTGCACAGTTTTATTACCTGGCTGAACCCCTGGCTTTTACCACCCAGTCCGTTGTATCGGTTAACGTCCGGGAGGAAACATGGAAACGCCCGGGAACTTCCGCGGAAAAAGTGCTTAACAACGGGGTAGCGGGACTGAGGATCCTGGCCAGGTCGGGGGTCCCGGGCATCGGATCGAATCTGTTCCTGAGGGGGTTTTCCTCCCTGTATTCGACCAACCAGCCGCTCATCGTTCTTGATGGACTGATCTATGAGACTTCACAGTACGGAAAGGCCATTATCAATGGCTTCCAGACCAATCCCCTGAACAGCATCAACATCAATGATATAGAAAACATCACCCTCATCAGGGATGCTGCTTCCATCTATGGGAGCCGGGCTGGCAACGGGGTCCTTTACATCCGTACCAACCACCCTTACCAAATGGCAACCCGGATTGATTTCAGCATGTACGGCGGGATCAATTTTGCCCCGGAACAACTGCCCCTGCTGAAATCACAGGATTACCGGGACTATCTTTCCGAAATCCTGCAGACATCCGGGATCACGGCGGATTCCATACAGTCCATGCCCTTTATGATCGACGACCCCTCATACAGCCAGTATTACCGTTACCACAATGAAACCAACTGGCAGGACGAGGTATTCACCAACTCAACCAACCGGAATGTGAACCTGAAGATCACGGGAGGGGACGATATTGCACTCTATGCCCTGTCCGTAGGGTACCAGAACAATCAAGGCATCATCAGGGAAACGGATTATTCCAGGTATTCTTTCCGCTTCAATTCGAACATCAATATCTCAAATAAACTGCAGCTGGCGACGAACCTCGGCTTTACCTTCAATCAGCACACACTGAAGGAGGACGGGGATGCACCCAATACCAATCCGTTGCACACCAGCCTGATCAAGGCCCCCTTCCTGTACCCCAATGTGCGCAGCAGCAGCGGGGCCATTTCTCCCAACCTCGAGGATGCCGATATTTTCGGGGTCGGCAATCCGAAGTCCATGATCCAGAATCTCTCTGCAAGCAGCAATAATTATAAGATCCTGGGATCCGTCGACCTCAGCTATAAATTCTCGGATCATCTCATGGCGAGCAATTACCTGGGCATCAATTTTGACAAGTCGCGCGACAACCTTTTTGTACCCTACCTGGGCATCGCTCAGGATACCATAGAACAAGGCATCGTTGGCAACAAGGTTGCCCATAAGGTGGATCGGTACTTTAACGTTTATAATGATTTAAGGATCAATTATGTACGCTCCCTGAACTGGCGACACAACCTGAGCGGCCTTGCTGGCGTCCGCTTCGGGATCAACAAGACCCAGGGGGACTGGGGAATGGATTACAATACGCCGAACGACCAGATACGCACCCTCGGGAACGGGGTAAGTTCCATGCGGGAAGTGTCCGGGTACTTCGGGGACTGGAACTGGGTTACCTTCTATGCGAGAGCAGGGTACGATTATAACCATAAGTACCTGGTGGATTTCAACCTGGCACTTGACGGCTCCTCACGTTTCGGCAAGGAAGCCGACGGGTTGTCCATGTTCGGAGGGACCTTCGGATTCTTTCCTTCCGTATCGGGCGCATGGCTCATTTCTTCGGAATCCTTCATGCAGGCTGCAGGTTTTATCGATCTGCTCAAACTCAGGATCAGTTACGGCATCACGGGTAACGATAACATAGGGAATTACACCGCCACCAAGTATTATGTGTCGCAGAACCTGCTTGGATCAGAGGGACTCGTGAAAGGCAATCTCTACAACCCGGCCCTGAAGTGGGAGACCAATAAAAAGCTGAACGGGGGACTGGACATTTCGCTGTTTGGGGACCGGCTATTCCTCAGGGCAGACCTGTACCGGAACCTTACCGATGGCCTGATCAATATCATTGCGGCCAATCCACTCTCAGGATTCGATTCATACATCGATAACAACGGGAGCTTTACCAGTACGGGACTGGATTTCAGCCTGGATGGCCGGATCCTTAACGGGTCACTGAAATGGGATGCCGGGATCATCCTTTCCAAATACAAAACCAACCTGGTTGATTTCCCGGAAGAAAGCAGGATTACCACAATCTATGGCGCCAACATCATAAGCCAGAAGGGACAGCCCATCAATCAGTTTTACGGCTACCGGACACTTGGCGTATTCGCCACCCAGGCCGAGGCGGAAGCATCCGGGCTCCGGGCGCTGATGCCCAATACCGACCTGGTTCCGTTTTCCGCAGGGGATGTGCATTTTGAGGACCTGAACGGTGATCAGATCATTGACGTGAACGATATGCAGGTGATCGGGGACCCGAATCCGGACCTCACGGGAATGATCACCTCCTCCCTGTCATGGAAGGGAATAAGCTTCGACATCGGGATGAATTTTTCATACGGGAACGATGTTTTCAACCATCTGAGATACCGCATGGAATCAATGAAGAACGCGGACAACCAGACACCGCTGGTGCTGAACCGCTGGAGGGGGGAGGGCCAGGTAACGAATGTGCCAAAGGCCGTCTGGGGGGATCCGATCGGGAATTCAAGGTTCTCTGATCTCTGGATCGAGGATGGATCTTATATGCGCCTGAGTTATGTATCGCTCAGTTATAAAATCCCGGTGATGCCCAGGTTTGTCAGCAGCGTCGAGATCTTTGTGAGCGGGAATAATTTACTGACCCTGACCTCGTACATGGGACTCGACCCGGATTTCAGCCTGTCCGGAGCCACCCTTTCACAGGGAATTGACATCGGACTTACCCCGCAGCCAAGATCGGTCTATGCGGGAATAAGGATTGGACTATAATCAACACCAGATATGAAAAAAATACGCCTCATTTGGTTTTTTCTGATACCGGTGCTCCTGGCCGGATTCCTGACATCCTGTGAAAAATTCCTGGACGTGCCGCCACAGGACCTCCTGACCCCGGAACAGCATTTCCGGGATAAGTACGATGCCGATGCCGCAGTCAGGGGAATCTACGGGAAATTGCTCTACCTGAGCAGCCGGTACGTCATCCTGAACGAGTTAAGAGCGGACCTCATGGATGTGACCGGAAATGCAGATGTGTATCTCCGCGAACTTAACCTCCACAATGTAAGTGCCGGCAACCCCTATGCCGATCCGACCGAGTTTTATTCCCTGATCAACGACTGCAACGATGTGCTCCATAACTTCAACATCATGCTGAAGGACCTGAAATTTTCAAAAGAGGAGTACAACCAGCGTTATTCCGATATTGCTACCCTGCGAAGCTGGCTTTACCTGCAACTGGTCATTCAATACGGGGAAGTACCCTATATCACCTCCTCCATCGATCAGGTCGATGACCTGGATAAGCTCACCAGCGGGGATTTCCCTGTCCTGGGCATCGAGGCCATGGTCGACACCCTGATCGGGGTCATGGAATCGCTTCCCTACCTTTCGCTTTACACCGATCCTTCTTTCCGCACGATCATCGACGGCTTCGATACCAGGATCATGTTCATCGACAAGGAATTTTTCCTGGGTGACCTTTACCTGTGGAAAGGCGATTACCTGGCTGCAGCCTCTACCTATAAAAACATTATGGTCCGGGACATCAATCAGAACAATTTCGACAGTTATAAATTATGTTTCGGCGAGCCGTATGCCCTTCCTCATTTCAACAGCGGCTACATCAGGTATTACTGGGAGGATATAAATTCCATTCTTAATAACTGGCCCTTTATGTTTTACTCACCCCAGACGGCGGATTACTATTGTGAATGGATATGGGCCATGTATTTCCATGATAATTATCCGCCCGGGAATCCATTCCTGGAACTGTTCTCCAAAGATGCGGGGAAATACCTGTTTAAACCTGCACAATCCATCATGGATGAATGGGATGCACAGATCCAGCAGAACGACTTTAAGACGGATTTCCGCGGATTGGGAGGCTCCTACCAGATCATCGACGGTGATCCGGTCATAACGAAATACATATCCACCTATGATCCCCTGTATCCTTTTGAGCGGGGGGGACAGTGGCATCTCTGGCGGACCGGGGGCATTCACCTGCATTTCATTGAAGCGGCCAACCGGGACGGCCAGTACAAGCTTGCAGCCGCTCTTATGAACCTCGGTATCAGGCCTACCTATGGTGTTCCGGGAGCGGTTGACGTTACCTACCTGGAACGGACCAATCTCCCCTTCCCCTATGATTTTGACGGGAGAAGCGCGGGACCCAGCCAGATCCCTGCGGGTACCCGGGGACCCTGGCACCGGAACATCGGGGTGCGCGGAAGGGTTTACCTGGAAGCAAGGGAGATCCCCCCGGCCGATTCCCTGCTGAGCATCGAAAATTTCGTACTGGACGAATCGGCGCTGGAGCTTGCTTTTGAGGGACAGCGCTGGGGAGACCTGGTGAGGATCGCGATACGCAGGGACGATCCTTCCATCCTGGCGGACCGGATCTATGACAAGCTTCAGCGGGCTGGATACCCGGAAGCTGCAGCAGTCAGGGAGAAACTGATGGACAGGGCCAACTGGTTCCTGCCCCTGAATACCGGTAATTAGAAGGAATTAAGTAACTTTAGAAATATTAAAATTCTTAAATTTCAATTATAAAATACATTTACTAACCAAAATTCAGTATTATGAGAAAAACCTCTATTTCTTTAATTCAATTCACGCTGCTGCTTCTGGCAGTGATGATGTCCGGCTCCCTTATGGCCCAGGTGGACACAGCGAAGTGGACAGGGGCTGTAAGTTCAGACGCAAGTCTCCTGGCTAACTGGGAACCGCAACAGGCGATCGATGGTAAATTAGTCCTGATCGATTCAGCCTATAAGTTCTCTCATATGCCGGTATTCAGCGGATCGGACAGCATCGAGGTCAACTCGCTGGTCATTCACCCCACGGGGGAAATGACCATTGACTTCGACGACAGCATCGACCTGTTTAACGTGGCCACCGAGTATTTCGAACCTCATGGCATCATCAACATCAACCGGGGAACCCTCCAGGGAAGACGGGTGCACATCGAGGATACCAATACGGTGATTAACGTGAACAGCGGGGGATTAATGGTGGTCCGCAAGTACCTGTTCATGAGTGGGGACGGGAATAACCGGCCCACGGCGGGTTATCTGAACATTTCCGGGACCGGCAAGGTTATCTATAACGACGCCGAGGGTGGTCATTCATTCAACCGTTTCCCTACCGACACTACTACCGGTGTGGTTACCATCAATCCCATGGGAACCCTGGATCTTAAAGGGAATTTCCTGAGTTACTGTAATACTCTTATTGCCAAGGGACAGCTTAAGGCGGGGCCGGGTTACGACGTGGTCGTCAAATTCGACGAAGCCGCAGCCTGGACCTATGTCTCGGTCCGTGACAAGATGGCCTTCGTCATAGAACCCGTGGCAAACCAGTTTATTATTACGGGAGAGGCCGGTTCGAAAATCGGGATGGTCCAGAACGACGGCTATGCCGCCACTTCCACGTTCCAGTGGAAGTACTCCACCACCAGCGGTAGCGGGTACGTGGCGTTCTCGCCTGACGTTACGACGGACTCCATCGAAGCCGTATTTGACACACCGGGCAAGTACTATGTGGTTTGCATCGGTGACGGAACCAAGACCTCCAACGAGGTGGTCTTCTTTGTCGGTTCGGATAAGGTACAGATAAATCCGGCCGGACAGCAGTTCCTGAGGCCCTCGAAGGACGGTGCCATGCTGACTGTCACCAAGGATGCCATCATCACAAGTGTGGAATGGAAGTGGAGCGCCACTCCGGGCGAGGGCCATGTGTCCTTCAGTCCCGCTGCCACAGGAGATGAATTCACACCCAACTTCGACACGGAAGGATTGTACTACATCATCTGCGTAGGCAAGGATGCCAGCAACAATACCTATCCCAGTAAGGATGTGAAGATCTTTGTCGACCAGCAACAGTACAGCATTTATTGGAGGGGAACTGCCGGAAATTCCGGGGTCAAGCCCGAGAACTGGGAACCGTTGGCCCTTGTGGACAATAACCTCGTGCATGTCGGACCTCACGATGCCTACCAGGACAGCTGCGTCTTCTCAGGCGGCAACGGGAACATATACGTTGGCAGGATCTGGACGGATGACAGCCTTTCCACTATGACGGTTGACATGGGAACAGACACCTTCAGGGTCGCCAGCGGCAGCACCTATGGCATACAAGGACAGGTGATCGTCAATTCCGGCGTCCTGAGTTACACGGACCTGCGTCACGCGGCCGGCTCTGGCAGATGTACGGGAAGGATCATCGTCAAGGGAACCGGCGAATTCCTCCTCCGTTCAAGTTATTTCATGATGGGGAATTCAAATACTCCAGCCCGGGGAGGTTATATTGACATAATGGACGACGGGAAGTTCATCAGCCTGGCAAACCAGCCGGCCCGCTTCATGATCTCAGATACAACCCAGAGTGTGATTACCATTTCGGGGAACGGCATGCTTCAGGTGCCAGGGAACTGGATAAGCGGCGCAGCGACTGTTATGGCAACAAACCAGCTCAGAACCCCGGATCCGGATCTGGAGAAAATTGTGGTTACCTGGCCGGTAGTGCTCTCTCCGGGAGACACCGTCACCCAGGTCACTGCCAAGAGCCTCCTGATATTTGAGGTCGAACCGCTGGATGACCAGCTGGTCGCTGTTGGCGAGCCCGTGGCTACACTCTCTACATTGAATGATGCCGACTGGACGACTTTTGAATGGAAATATGCCACAGCTTCCGGCGGACCATACATGGCTTTCGCTCCGGCCTCTACAGGCAAGACCTTCAGCGGTTCCTTCGATGCCGCCGGGGATTACTATGTGATCTGCGAAGCTTACGGGGCCGATACGGTCATGTCCAGTGAAGTGATGGTCCAGGCAGTTAGTGTAAGCATAGCACCGACAGACGATCAGAACATCAAGGAAGCCGAGGCGGGCACGGCACTTACGGTTACCGAATCGATTACAGCTACTTCCAGGGAATGGAAATCCAGCACCACTTCAGGATCGGGTTACACATCGATTATACCGCCCGCGACCCTTGCCAGCTGGACGCCTCTGTTCCTGACTGAAGGCACATACTACGTGGTCTGCGCCAGCACGTTCGGAAGCAAGACCATCAACAGTAACGAAGTTACGATTGTGGTAGTGCCTACGGCTGTTGAAGAGAACATGGTCAATACCATTTCACTCTATCCGAATCCTGCACGCGAGGCCTTCTACATCAATGCGGGGAATTACAATTCCTTCAACCTCAAGGTTTCGGATCTGACGGGACGCACCATTCTGGAAAGGGAATTCGAGAATGTCAGCGGTCCCCAGAAGATCGAGCTTGGCCGCAAAGGGGTCTATTTTGTCAGCATCAGCACGACAGACGGTACCCAGACGGTTAAGATGATTATGAAGTAGGATCTTTTTGGCTATATTTGGCGCTTTCAAAGGTATTCCACGTGGAACGTGGAATACCTTTTTTTAAAATTTTTTCTTCACAGCTAACTTTTATCAGGGTAATCCTTTCCGGACGGATATGCGGAGTGGGAAATATATATTACAGAGGGGATTTATACTGGCCTTAACCATCATTCTTTCGTTCGCCTTCCCCCTGACGGCCCAGCGGCAGATGGAGAAGCTGGACAGGGGACTGCTGGCAGTGAAAGTACCTTCCGGTGTTTTTGTCAGCTGGAGGGTACTGGGAACCGAATGGAAGGATGTGAGCTATAACCTTTACAGGGGCACTGAGAAACTTAACCAGGAACCCATCTCCGGGGCAACGAACTTCCTCGATGGATCCGGCACGCCGGAATCGGCCTATTATATCCGTGCCATCGTGAACGGAACGGAAACGGAGGCTTCCGATACCGTTACTCCATGGGAACATTCATACTACGATCTCCCGGTCCGTGACATACCAGGCGGTTATGAACTGAACGATGCCTCGGTCGGTGATCTTGACGGGGACGGGGAATACGAGATCGTGGTCAAACGGATCTCACCCGACATGAGTGAAAATCCAACCTACACTCACCTGCTTGAAGCATACCACCTCGACGGCACGTACATCTGGACCATCGATTACGGTTCCAACCGCTTGGGACCCCAGCAAATAAACTTTATGGTGTACGATCTGGACGGCGACGGAAAAGCCGAGGTCGTGACCAAAACCTCTGAAGGAACCATTGACGGCACGGGTGCTGTGATCGGTGACACAGACGGGGATAACATCACAAATTACCGCTACTCAGCAACTGCCGACGACATCACCCAGGGTCCCGAATTCCTTTCCGTCTATGAAGGCACGACCGGAAAGGAACTCGACCGGATCAATTACATCGCCAGGGATCCTCTTGAACAATGGGGATTGCCGGGCATGAACCTTACCCAGCTTGCCCACCGTGCTGATGCGGTCATGATGGCCGTTACCTATGCGAATGGCAAAACCCCCACCCTGGTCATGTGCCGGGGCATCTACCACCGTACCAAAATGGTGGCATTGAACTTCAGGGATGGACATTTCTCGGAACTCTGGCGGTTTGATTCCGAAGAATGGCCCGAAGGCTTTCGCGGTCAGGGCAACCACAACCTGAGCGTGGCTGATGTGGACGACGACGGCTGCGATGAGATCGTTTACGGTTCCATGACGGTGGACCATGATGGCAGGGGACTTTACGGGACCGGGCTCGGTCACGGCGATGCTATGCACGTGTCGGACATGGACCCCGACCGTCCCGGGCTCGAAGTGTGGCAGGCCCACGAAAACGGTCCCCATTACGGGGGAACCTACCGGGATGCCGCAACCGGAGAGATCCTTATCCAGTACTTCGGCAACCGCGACATGGGCAGGGCCTGTGCCGGGGATATCACCGCGGATTACCCGGGGTATGAGCTCTGGGGGGCCACGGAATGCCCTATATACAATGTTGGAGGAAGCATACTCGGTCCCACTAACGTCCCGGTGAACTTCATGGTCTGGTGGGATGGGGACCTGCTGAGGGAATTCCTCGACCACCTGTGGCTGGGGACCGAAGCAGGGGTCGGGATAGGGACAATCAGCAAGTATAACGGAAGCGACGATGTGACGATCCTGCAGGCCAACGGCACCTATTCAACGAATTATACCAAGGGCAATCCCTGCCTGAGTGCAGATATATTGGGGGACTGGAGGGAAGAGGTGATCTGGAGGACAACGGATAACCGGTACCTCCGGATCTATACCAGCACCTATCCCACCACCCACCGTATCTATACCCTGATGCACGATCCCCAATACCGCCTGGCCATCGCCTGGCAGAACAATGCCTATAACCAGCCCCCCCATCCCGGGTTTTTCCTGGGAGCCGGGATGGATTCCCTCCCTCCTCCTCCCATCACCGGTGAAAAACTGGTCTGGAATAAAGGCGATGCATGGGATGTGGAAACATCCACATCCTGGATCAGGAACGGGTCCTCTTCCGTTTTCCATGACGGGGATGAAGTGCTGTTCGATATCCTGGGCGGACCGACCGACACCATTCATGTTTCAGGCAATCCTGAGCCCTCTTCCTTTACAGTATATAGTCCCACTAACTATACCTTCTCAGGTCCGGGTTCCATTACCGGAACGACCGGCCTCCTCAAGGCAGGCTCCGGCACACTCGTCATCCGGAATCACAATACATTTACCGGGTATACGGCCGTCTGGGACGGGACCCTTCTGGTGCACGGTTTCATCGACAGTCACGTGAACGTAAAAAAATTCGCCACTGCAGGGGGGAGCGGACATTTCGGCGGCGGGATCACCCTGGAACACGGATCGAGCCTGGTAGCAGGGGAAGCAGGTTCGGCCGATACACTGAAGATTTCAGGCCGGCTGACGGCACAGGCGGATGTTACCTGGCATCTTGACCTGTCCGGCGATTCCACGGGACTGTCCCTGCCATCCGACATCATACGGGTCACGGGGGACCTTGTCCTGGACGGAACCCAGATCATTATCATCAATCAGCTCAACGACAGCCTGCAGCGCGGCAGCTACACCCTGTTTACCTATACCGGCAGTTTCACCGGTGACCTCGATACCATTAAAGTCAACGGTGTTGCGGGTATCCCCTGGGAAATCTACGACTCCGGCGGAGCCATCCGCATCCGTTTCCTGGAAACCAGGGATCCCGGGAACCTCTTCTGGCAGGGTGGCGCCCCGAATGACTGGGACCTGGTCACCAGCTTCAACTGGCTCAACAAAGGCATTGCTGACTGGTTCGTTTCAGGCGATACGGTGAATTTTACGGACGATGGCCTTGCATATAACCTGGTGAACCTGGAGGGGGATCTCTATCCCGGGCAGGTAAAGGTTGAATCCAGCGGCGATTACCGGTTTTCTGGCACCGGCAAAATCTCCGGAGTGGGTGACATTGTAAAGAACGGTTCGGGTAAACTCGGCATTGAAACCCGTAACGATTATTCGGGAAGCACTTTTATTAACGACGGAACAATCGAGATCGGGACCCTGGCAGGCAAGGGACAACCAGGTCCCCTGGGGACCGGTACGGGAAACGGCGGGAACGGGGATGACGATGAGGACAACGGGGAAATCGTACTTAACGGGGGCACGCTGCGCCTGACAGGATCTGCTACAAGCGACCGGGACATACATATCGGTCCCCTGAACGGCACGATCGACCTTTACGGGGGAGAATTCAGGATGGACGGCATCCTCTCGGGAGAGGGACAGCTGGCTAAAACCGGAAACGGAACCCTGGCCTGGAGTGCAGCCAACCAGCATCTCGGCGGAACCCTGCTCATGGGAGGAAGGATCCATCTGGGGACCGAAGAAGCCAACCTTTACGGTCCCGGTCCGGGCCTGATGATCCTCCAGGATGCCACACTGAGCATGATCGATGACCGGAATTCCTATACTACCGACTGCGACTGGGATCTGTCCGTACCGGAAGGTCACAGCGGATGGCTGAACCTGGACTCCAGGTGCACCCTGACCGGCAGCCTGGGCGGTTCGGGGATACTGAATCTTTACATACCATTCATACGCTCGGAATTGGCGGGGGACTGGTCCACTTTTACCGGCCGCATCAATACCAGCACAACGGCAGACGGAGGGAGTTTCCTGGTGGGGAATCCCGCCGGTTATCCCGGTGCACACCTCCACCTTGGTGATTATGTAACAGCCCTTTACCGGTATACCTCCAACCTGACCCTGGAGTTGGGGACCCTTACCGGTACGGCACTTTCCAGGCTCGGAGCCGGGGGCGAAGGGAACTCGACCATAACCTGGAAGGTTGGAGGCAGCAATGCCAATGCGACATTTGACGGGGTGATCTGCGACGACCAGTTCAAGAATTCGGGAGCCTCGGCAGCAATCGTAAAAACGGGGACCGGGACCTGGACCCTGACCGGCAGCAACACCTATTCGGGGGGAACGACCGTGGAAACCGGGTCGTTACGGATCGCCAATTCCGGGGGAAGCGCCACGGGATCAGGAGCTGTCCGCGTACAGTCCAACGCAGTCCTGTCAGGAACAGGGATCATTGCCGGTCCCGTTACAGTGGAGCCAGGCGGATTTCTCACCCCGGGACCATCCCCCGGAACGTTCTTCACCATTGATTCTTCCCTGGTAATGGAAACGGGAAGTTACCTGGGATTTGAGATCGACCCACTGAACAAAAAGCACAGTATACTGAAAGTCAGTGGATCATTTACCATGAATGGGACC
>Ga0307445_10000419_pt1 | contig 22853 bp, 21 predicted proteins | sample SalMarSW160330MG_FD_202147 | JGI IMG/M metagenome (GOLD analysis project Ga0307445, IMG submission 202147) | Salt marsh sediment microbial communities from the Plum Island Ecosystem LTER, Massachusetts, United States - SW1603-30 | ecosystem: Environmental > Aquatic > Marine > Intertidal zone >... | reverse complement strand
TGAAACCGCTAATCTTTCTACAAATTGGGCAGGTGAACACCACTTTGCCATGATTTCGCAAGGAGTGTATACACTTACTTGTAATGCTTCTGGTCCAGGATATCAAGCAGAAAAACTATATTCAATGATAATAATAGTTGAAGCAAACATGTACCAAACGCAAACTGTTCCTATTAGAGTTTATATTACAGAAAAAGCATCTTTCTTAAGATTATTCATAAACAGCACTGAAAATTATGAAGATGATCTAGTTTCCATCGAATTTTGGCAGCAATTAAATATTACAATCACTTATAAAGATATCAGATCTACTCATTTAAGCGGAGCAACCGTAAAATTAATTGGAGGGGGTCTTTCTAAATTTTTTATTGAAAACACCATCCTTAAACAATATAGTGTCATGTTGAACGCTTCTGAATTAGGTTTAGGACTTGATTATATCTCAATATTTGCTAATTTGACTAATTACAATCCTCAATCAATTCGTTTTATTACTGAGGTGACTGAAAGGAAAACCCTATTAAATGTTTATCTAAATAGTGTGAATATAACCGCTGATCCATCTATGGATATTGCTATCGGTAAACTCTTAAACATAACTGTAAAATATACTGATTTAAACGGCAACCATATTGAAAATGCTACAGTAAGGACATTTGGTGCTATAACAAAGGTATTAACGGAAAATAAAGCATTAAATCAATATTCTTATATCTTAAATACAAGTATATTAGATATTGGGATTAGAATCATTACAATTTCTGCAGAAAAAGAAAACTACATGTTTCAATCTACTGATCTCAGAATCGATGTCAGGAGAATTTATACTAATATTACTACGGAGGATGGAATCTCGAAAATATCTGTTCATCCTGGAGATTCATTAACCATCAAAGTTGTGTTATATAATTTGGATTTTGGAGGAACAATAAAAGGCGCAATTGTATCATGTAGTGGAGGTCTTGGACAAGGGTTTTTTATGGATCCAGATAATAATGGGGTTTATGAGAAAACATTTGAAAATATCCCCGAAGGCACGTTTAAAATTATTATTAGAGCTTATTTTGGTGATAATTATGAATTTGAAACCTATGAAATAACGGTGAGTGCTATTAGACCCGTAGAAGAAGCATTATTGATTTTAATCATGATGATCGCTATAAGCTCCGCTGCTATAATTATTGGGGGCTATACGTATGCTTATCAAAAATATTTGAAATATCCTAAACCAATTAGAAAGGTCAGAAAATATTCAAAAACACTTGGAAAAGCGAAAAAGCCACGTACTGATATTACAGAGAGAAAAAAATCGATTAATAATGAATATCAAAATGAATTAAAAAAAACATCCAAATTATTGAAAGGAAAACCCGTTGAACAACCTGTCAAGCCAGAAACAATAGAAAAAACCCTTATTGATACTTCTAAAAACTTTAAGCCAAATCAGTAATTTAATAATTAATTTCTTACTTTTTTATTTTTCAATTTTTTATTGTCTTGTAATTTTGATTTATTTTGAGCTCTTTATTAAGTAAAGTAATAGCATTAGCAGCTTGTTTTATTTAACAACATTATGATAATCTTAGTCATGCAATTCAATTTTTACATTAACAATCATTGAATAAAGATAAACTTCTAATTCTCTTTTATTTTAGAAATTTGAATTTTTCATTTGGTGGATAAAACCAAATTTTGTAAAAAAAGAGAAATCACTCTTAATCTGTGAAGTTATTTATTAAAACCAAGAAAGTTTAAAAGTAGTAAGATTTAAACCCAATAATCATTTAAATTTTTAATATTGAATAAATGAAATTCACAAAAAAAATCACGAGTTGATCATTACGAAAATCATTTTAAATCAAAAAGAAGGACATAAAAGAAACAATGTTGGCGGGTTAATTCTATTCACAATAGCCTTTTTCATTCTCATTTCAATAATGATTAATATTAACAGTCTTCCATTAGTAAGTGAAGATTCGACCTCTATTAAACCCGCTAGTGTTGTCAATCATGAAAAAGACCTTCTTGTTAATCCAACATTTAATAATCCTATCGAGCCTACTTGGTATTATACTATTGAAGGTGATATTTCCGATGTCCAAGCAATTACTAGCACAAATCAAGCAGGGTTTAAAATTATTGGAGATTCTAAAGTAAAGCAAGTTCTCCTCGATAGTTCAACATATTCAAATTGGGAAGCTTTTAATAAAACGGATTTAGTTATTGTTCCTCAACGCGCATCTGTTCCGTATTATGGCATTACTGCTGATGGAGCATGGTGTAGTCATTGGTGGAATGAGAACGAAGCAGGTGGTCAGCCTAAAAATACTCCGCGCATGAATTGGAAAACAAATGTAGGTTTACCAGTTGATATGTCCGACTACTTCATAACAAAAGTGAGTTTTACTGCTATTATAAATGCAAGTGTTGATGCAAATGTTGATACTGAAGGTGATACTTTAGCAAGACCGGGGGTTAGCATCGATCAACACCAAATATATGATTATGCGCAATTTTATGTAGAAATCAGCACTTTAGATGTTGATGAGCTTAATACTTATAGGATCGCCTTTAATCAAACTAGTTTGTTAGGAAATGAAGCTCTTTCATTATATAATATAGAAGGGGAGATCGGAGTATTTGAAGAGCAAGCAATAATTGATGCGTTAAATAATGTATTAGCAATTGATCCAGGGCATAATAATTTCACGATTGTTTTAGGGATATACATGTATTGTGAAGATAATAACTCTGGTACGGACAGAGATTATTGGAATGATATGCGCTTTAAAACGGTTAATCTAACACTCAATTATGAAAAGCGAATCAATCAATTTACAACTGTAGCTTGGAATCAAGATGTTGATGAAATTGATGGAACTAATGTCCACATTACAGATGCAAATCTTAAGTTTAAGTACAAAATTGATCAGAATTGGACAGAAGCATCCCAGAATTCTCAGATTAGAATTTTCATTAATGATAGAAAATATGAGCAAACAATCAGCCTGAATGATTATGTATATTCACCCAATTTTCAAGAAGCGAAGACTGATGGTTATGATATTACTTCAGAGATTCTACCTTATGAAAATTTTACCTTCACGATTAAAGTATATTTAGCGGAAAATTTCGGATTGGAACAGAATATTACTATTTTCATTACTGATGTTTATTTGCATGTTACTTGGACTGAAACATTAGCAGACATAATTCCTGAGCCTTGGTTATTTCTTGGGTTATTCATTATCGCATTAATAGCAGCAATTGTTATCACGGGATATCTTATAGCATATCAGACCTACTTGAAATATCCCATTCCTGTTAGAAAGGTCAGAAAATACAGTAAGACTTTAAATGATGCAGAAAATCCTAAAGTGCCGATCCTATCAAGAGAAAACGCTATTAAATTGAAGCAAGGAAATTATTTAAAAAAAACAGAGAAAAGTTTAAAAGGAGCTTTACCAAAAACAAAACAAATTCCAGAAATACAACCTTCCAAGACAGTAGCATCACCAGGGGATAAACCTTAAACTTAAAAAGATTAATATAAATCCTAATTATATTTTACATTTTTTTATGTATAGAAAACTTTTATTTAGAGACTTATTTAATAAGATAAAGTTTTAAAAATCAAAATTAGTATTAAAGACTTAATTTAGTTTAAATAGTATAAATATTATTGTAATAGGTTATTGGACAATTTTATTTATTAACAAATATTCAAGCTAATTCAAATAGTAATTATCATGACAGATAATTTAAAATTTTTTAAGCTAACTTATTCTGGCAGACTTGAGGAAATATTCCCCGAGGAACTCTTAACAAATTTCGGTATCTATAGTGCCATAGCGATTTATGTACCGCACGAAAGAAGGATGTACGTGTGGATTGGTGAAAAAGCACCAAATAATTTAAAGAAGAGTTCCGTATCTATAAGAGAAATTTTTAAAATACAATATCCAGAAATATCCATTCTGCGAAACATAACTATAGAATCAGGATCTGAACCGGAATTCTTTTTTGATTTATGTGGATTTACCTCAGACCAATTAAGGGATCATTTGAAAAGGCAAGAGATCAAACTTCTACCTACGATCTCAGAAATTAATCGTTTAAAAGATAAAGCTGAATTTTTATTTAAGAATGAAGAATTTGAGGACGCAATAAAGCTTGGAATTAAATTAAAACAATTAGCGAAGGAAATTAATGACGAATCCTTGGAACATGAACAACAAAATTTCATTGAAGAAGCAAAATTACGGAATATTAGTAAGAATTTAATTAAACAAATTGTTGAGAAAAGTGCGGTTGTCAAAGTTAGAATTGATCAATTAGTCCGGGATAAGAATTATTTAGGAGCACATCATTTGATTCAAGAGTTCATGAGTGAATATGAAAAAGAATATCATATTAATATCATTCCCGAAGTAGAAGATTTAATTTCCTATGATAAAGGGTTATCGGATAAGATAAATTTTCAAAGAACGGAATTAATGAATAGATTAGATAACTTGGAAAAACTCTTTCTTTATTATTTAAAAGAAAGTCATTTTACCAATGCTTACCATTCAATATTAGAAGCAAGAACCATGTTAAAAGATTTAGATGATAATGAATTTGCTCAAAAATGGAATCACTACGAAGAACAATTATTACGTTCTAAATCAAATTTTAAAAATGAAATTAAACAACTATCTAAAAAATTTATTACTCAATTGGAACAAAAAAATTTAATCGAATGTACTAACTTGGTCGATAAACTTATTGAAAAACTAGAAATGGCTAATTAGTGAATAAAGATGAACCCCAATTCTGAAAAACAAGACAAGCAGAAAGAACAGATACAAATTATTTCAGAAATTGATCAATTAAAGGTGACAGCTAATAATCATTATTTAATGAAAAAATATTATGAAGCAATAAAAGTCTCTGAAGAAATAATAGAATTAGCCAAAAATGGAAATATGCAATCAATTATTAAAGAACAAAAAAGATTTATTGACCAAATACGTAATTCAATCCAAAATGGAAAAGAGTTTTTGTTTTTTGATGATGAGTTCAAAGAAGTGGAAAAGGTAGTCCGAACTTTCTTATCTAAAGCTAACATTACTGAAGCTCACTCCTTAATTGATACTTTCAAGCGAAAATTTGAAAATGTTGTTGATTTTCAGTCTATCCCTTTAATAAATGATCTAATTATAGAAGTGGAGAATTTATGGGATGTCTTTCTAAAAAAAGAGAACACTTTAAAAAAGCAACTTGGTCCCCTTGAAATTCAATTTACTAGTTATCTTCATACTAATAATATTATTGTAGCAGAAGATATATTATCTAAAGCAAAACTAATCTTGAAAAATGTAAATGATAAGAAACTAACAGATCAATGGAAGAATCTTGAAGATACCCTTTTCATAATTAAAAAAAAAGTACATCTCGAAGAAAAAGTTAAATCTGAGATTGAAAAGACAAATAAACTTACAGATGCTTATAAATTTGATGATGCTAAAAAACTTGTTGATGCTTTGATGGAGTTAATGGATAAGGAAGATATAATTTCTTATAATAAACAATTAGAGATAAAAAAAAAGGCTATTATTGATGCTGAAAAAAAATATTATAACCTTAATTCTGAAATCAATACACTTGAAATAGCTATTAAAGAAAATATTTCATCAGGGCTTTTTCAAGAAGCATTATTAAATTGTGAACAAATTGTTAAAATTGCTCGTTTTATTGGAAAACAGCAAATTGTTGGAATGTATTCTCAATTAGGTGATGATTTAAAAATAAAGTTAAGAGAGTATCAGCAGTTTAACACCTTGAAAAATTCAGTAGTAGCTCTAAATGAAGATTGCTTAGGTGCGTTAGATCAGGAAAATTATGAACATGTTTTAGAGAATTACAAAAAGATCAAAGAACTCATCAATAAATTTTTAAAAATCTAATAGTTTATGTCAATTATTAACCTGCTAACAACCATATTAATTATCATCATCAAAGTTATCCTTTATTAACAAAAGTATTAAATATTTAGAAAATCAAATATTTTCTGAGAATAATTTTGATCCAGGAAATAATTATTTTATCTAATAACGGGATTCCTCTCTTTTACCATAATTTTCTCGATAATCTCAATTCTGATCCTGATTTTCAAATTATCGCTAGCTATTTCGATCAGATTTGTAGGTTTGCCAAATATGGTTTTCAAGAGAGTATAGATTCATTAAAACTACATAAGTCTATATTTTATTTTCATACTCATCCTTTTTCACGAGTTCATCTAATTTTAAAATGTGATATTAAAACTGATTGTCGATCTAAAAGAAAGATATTAAATCTCAAAGCAAATTACATCCTCAATCAATTTGTAAGAAATTATAAATCCGTCTTAGATAATTTTGATGGGAATATCACGCGTTTTAAATCATTCTCGAAAGTTTTGAAGGAACTTGATAAATTAAAGGTTGATCAACTGATTTATTGACTTCTCAAGCAACTCAAGACCATTGCATCTTGAAATATACCATTTAGGTTCAGATATTGCCTTAAAATGCCTTCTTCCTCAAAATTACATGACTTAAACATTTTAATCGAGTTGCTATTCTCAATAGCAACGTGTGCTTCGATTCTATTTAGAAACAAATGATTAAATCCAATTGTTTTGATTAAATTAACAGATTTTCTACCATATCCAAATTTCCAATACTTTGGAAGTAACCAGATTCCAATTTCTGCTCTTCGATGCAACCAACTAACATTCCACAAATTAACTAAACCAATTTTGTTGCTTGGTAATAAATCTTTTATTTCAATAATATAATTAAATTGTTGGAGATTTTCCCATGATTTCAAGTAATTTTTAATTACTCGTCTTGCATGTTCAAATGAATGTAATGCCCCTAAAGATAAAAAATGGGTAATTTGTTCATGAGTAAGACTCTTATAAAAAAATTGTACATCTTGCTTGCTAATTTTGCGAAGATGAAGAACATCATCATCCAATTCTTCAACAATTTCAACTTTATTAAACAATAGATTTTCAAATAGGTGTTGGTATTTATATTGTATTTATTCTGACATATAAATGAATTTGCTAAGTCTATTAAAGAAAAAAAAGAAAAAAAGGAATTTAAAGAGATTTGAACGTTATTAAATACCCTTGAAATGTGGCGTGTCTTTAATTTTCCTACTTCCATTACAATTCGGACAGGTGCTTCCGTCTTCCATCTTACCTTTTCCCGAGCAAACAGGGCATTTAATCTTTCTATTGAAAGCAAGAATTCCTTCCTTAGCATCAAAACTGGCTTGATTAACACCAAATCCCAATTGTTCCATCATGCATCCTAATTCCGTATACCTCGTCCCAAATTTCACACACTTCTTAATCACGAATAATGCGGTAGTTGGAGCATCCCCTAACCATTTGGCTTTTTCATGTACTAGTTTTTCAAATTCATCACCAGCAGGAGCCATCCAACTGACCAAACCCCATTCTTGCATTGTCTTTGCATCAAAAGCTTCTCCAAAGTAAGCCATGCGGAGTGCACGATTAATGCCTACTCTCGCAGCCATCCTTGTAACACCTCCATTAGCAGGGAAAATTCCTCTATTTATTTCAGGTAACCCAAAACGTGATCTATCTGATGCTATAACTATATCACAGCATAAGACAATTTCACATCCACCACCTAATGCAAATCCATCAACAGCAGCAATTAAAGGCTTTGAAAATTGTTCAAATTCATCATAATCTCTATGCCTGATTCTCATTGCTAAAGCCATGTGCATGGGGATGTTGGGTTTTAAATGTGGATTAAACGCAGCCGCTAAATCAGCGCCAGCAGAAAATGCAGGTTTCTTGGTATAGTCCTTCACACCTCTAATTACCACAGCTCTTACAGATCCATCTAATTCCATAAGCCTTAAAGCAGAGGAAATTTCTCCAACTACTTGTTCAGTTAAAGCATTTAATCTATCGGGTCGATTAATTGAAATTACTGCATAATTCCCCTCTATAGTACCTTCTCTTAAAACATTTCCTTCATCATCCTTGAGAGTTGGCCAATCTATTTTTAATGTCTCAAATTTAAGGTCTTCAGTCATTATAATTACCTAATTCTTTATATTCAATTTGGATAAATAGTATTATCATTACTTAAATTAAAAATTTTCAAAAATTAGAGTTTGATATTTAAAAATGCATATACTAAAATAAAAAAATTAATAGAAAAAAAATGAAAATACTTATTTTCGCATGCTAACAAAGCCGCCAGATTTCATCAATTTACAAGGTCTTAGATATTCTTTACCAGTTTTAGTAGCTAATTCCTCTAACATTTGACTCCATTTTTCATAATTCTTTTTACCAGCCCCAAATGGCCCAGGTGTGTTCATTCCTGCCATATTAGCTTCGTCAATTACTTTAAAACCGGAAGCTACTCCTTCTTCTAAGATCCTGCACCCTTCATTTAGTAAAATCGCCATTGTATATTCTAAATTAAATAGTCCAGATGGCTTGGCAGCCTTGACTTTTGCTTTTATCCCATCTCTTCCTTTACTCCAATCGTAAAATCCCTTGCCTGATTTAGCTCCAAGGTTTCCTGCCGCCACCATTTCTTTAACAACCTTAGCAGGTTCAAAATCTGAACTGAGGGTTTCCTTATAATATGCAGCTACATGCAACATCGTGTCTAATCCAACATAATCTGCAAGTTCGCACATACCCATTGGTGTCATACCGGCGGAGTCAGCATCTATTCTTTCCCATGGAATATTTTGTTCAGCAGCTTGGTCGAAAATCCACGCTAAATAGATTTGTGCGGGGGCATTTAATCGATTTACAATAAAACCAGGACGATCCTTTAAAACTGGAGCAATATATCGTTTTCCTTTTAAGCACGGTAAACTTTCAGCAACTTTCATCGTTGTTTCAAAAACATCTTCAGAAGTTTTATCACCTTTAATGACTTCGATGCATTTCATTAAAGGAACGGGATTAAAGAAATGCATTCCGGCGACTCTTTCAGGAGCTCCTGAATCTTTTCCTATTTCAGATATACTCATAGTAGATGTGTTAGAGGCAAATATTACGTGTTTTGGTCCATTATCCATTACTGTTTTGCATACTTGCTTCTTTACATCCATTCTCTCAATAACAGCTTCGATTACGATATCAGCATCTTTTACTGCCGATGCTAAATCGGCAGATTTTTGACATCTTGCTAATATCGCGCTTGCAGTCACTCCTTCACCTAAGGCACCTTTAGATTCAAGTTTTTTCATTCCTTCTTCAATTTTTTTATATCCATTATCAACGAATTCATCACTGACGTCAACTAATTTAACGTTATATCCCGCCATTAATGAAACTTGAGCAATTCCGCTACCCATTAAACCCGCGCCAAGTACAAGGACGTTTTTTACATCAACCATTTTTAAATTTCAACCTTTTTTTTTATATTTGTTTTTCAATTTTGATAATTTATGTAATCTTATTTTTTTTTTAACATTTGACATTTTATTAATTGAAAAGGTAATTTAATTAATCTAAAGCAAAATATGATGATCAATTTTCCTAATTAAATGTAATATTACTTATTTTTAAGGAAAATGTGTTGATTTAAAGAGTCTTATTTTTATAAAAATTGAGTTCTTCAACACATACATCTTTTTCATCATCACTTTTTAGAAAATTAATTTCAATCTTTCGAATTTTATCACCCAATAGACTTTTTAACGCGGTTTCAAAATACCCCTTGTTTACTCTACAAAATGCTTTCCCGAAATTCATTCTTTCTCTATGTTTTATCGGTTCTCTTAAAAAGCAATGATTTTCAATTACAAGTTTAATCTTATCCTCCTGATCTTCAATTTCTCTTACAGTAATTGAATAAAATTCCTTCAGTTCATTTAATAAAATTGCAAAAGCATCCAAAATTTCGAATTCTTCTCTTTCATAATTTTTTTTGATGCGATCAGCTATGACGTTTCCCGGTCCAGAACCGATCTGAAAAAGCATTGAAAGCAATGCATTTCTGCCAAAAAGATCATATACTTTGTTAACCATCGATTCGCAAATTATCTCGAACCCTTTCAGAGAATTGATGTTCTTAAGATCATTTTGAAACATGGAATTATACTCATCTAAGTTCATAAAATCCCCATTAAATAATAAATAGGTGAGTTAGAAGATTAATTTTGATAATTAATTACATAATTTAATTTATTCGGAATATAGAAAGATGATCTCTTAAAAGAAAAACAAAATTCAAATAAGCATCTTTTTTCATTTTTGATAAAAAAAGATAAGTTTAATTGGAAATCCTCTCTAATATGGCTTCAAAATCTTTATAATCAGGAAGAGTTTCAAGACAAATAGATACATTTTCCAAATTAGTATTTTTTTCATTTAGATATTTTTCTATTGTGGGCAACATGATTTCAGCACACTTTTTAGTGTTAAAACCAATTATTTCTTTTAAGATCGGCGGAAAAACTATCGATCTAAGAGCGTTTTCGTCCGCTATTTTTAAACTATTCCATGTGGCTAGCATAAGTTTTTTTCCTTCATATCCTGCTCGAGCGTGGATAAGGTATTTTGATTCTAAATTCCCTCCAGATGTCATGATAGCTTCACCAGCTGGTATATTAGAAATTGTTTGTATGATTTTGTTGCATTCAACTTGGACTTCTGGTCCTGCTTTCCTTAAAGTTTTGCATCTTAACTCCCCACTTGGCAGAAGGCGACTATTGGTTGGGAGGATAATTGCATCATATTCCGAATTAATTAGCTCCCCTATAAATAGTTCAACAATAGTATTTTTAATAGTGAGCTTATTCATTAAATTAATAGCTTTAATTATGGTATTTATATTTTATCGAAAAAAAAATGACAATTTTAATAGCATACCATACTAAATAGTTAATTTAAAGCATTGTTCACAAAATTGTCAAATATGATGATAATTCAAACTAAGCTTTTTTCAAAATTGATAATTTTTAGAATTAAATTCTCAACTTCCTTATCGATTAATTCCATAATCTTTTGATATGTGTTTCGATCAGTATAGTATGGATCAATTATGTCCAAGTTCTTTTTAGCACCATTAAATTCCTTAAGAGTATATGTTTTTTCCTCAACATTTTTAATTAAAGGATAAGAGTGAAAAATTTCTTCCTTGTGGGTCAATTCCATGGTTATAATTAAATCATTGTTTTCCAGTAAATTAGAAGAAATAAGTTGAGGAACAAAGTCTGAATAAATTATATTTTTTCTTTCAAGATACTTTCTTGATTCGGGTTGCATGTAGGAAAATGCATTAATAAATCCCGCACTTTGAAATTTAAGGTCTACTTCATATTTTTTAGCATAATAACGAGCTAAATATTCTGCAACAGGACTTCTTGCTGTATTTCCCCTACATACGAAGATAATTTTCTCATATTTCATCAACTTATCAAATTTCACAAGAATATTAAATTTGATGCTCATTTTGAAAAATTGCTTAATCAAAAAGAAGTAGTCTTATAAAGGGCATAAATCTTTATTCATTATTGATTCTGATAATTTTTTCGATTGACTTAATTACTCCTTCTTCTACACGTTGAATAGCTCTGTTGTATATCTCGGGTCCAAAATTAACAGGATCTTTTATGTCTAATTCACCGTTTTCTCCTGCAAATTCTAATAACAAGAACGATTTCTTATCAATATCTTTAACTTGTTTAAATTTTCTTCGCAAGCGTTTTAAATGGAACTCTTCCATAACGAGTATTAAATCTTGCTCATCAAGGAGTTTTTCATCCATTATTTTTCCATGAAAATTACTAAAGTCCACATTTTTTGTTTTTAGGTATTCAATTGTTTCTGGTTGGGCGGTTTTAAAAAAATTAATAAATCCAGCAGAATCAAAATGAATATCCTTTAGTTCTTCTTTATATTTCGTGTTTTGTAACCAATAAGAAAGTCCTAAAGCTAAGGGGCTTCTCGAAGTATTTCCAAAACAAACCCATAATACATTTGTAATCGTTTTCATATACGACTTTTTAGAAAATCTAACAAGATAAAAAAAAATTACGATTAGAAATAAAAAGCTGTAAAATATTAATTGTAGTATAAGCTTTTTAATATAATTCTAAAAAAGCTAAAGATTTACACCTATAATTCCGTTGAAGATCAAAACTGATATTCTAATCATAGGAGGAGGTATCTCCGGATTATCTTTAGCCCTTAAATTATCTCAATTAGTTCTAGATTTAAAGATCTTACTAATTACAAAAGAATCAATCACCGAATGCAATACTTTTTACGCACAAGGAGGAATAGCTAGCGTTTGGAGCAAACATGATAGTTTTGAAAAACACGTTCAAGACACGTTAATTGCAGGGGATGGTTTATGCGATGAGGGTGTGGTAAGATCTATTATCACGAAAGCCCCGCAAGTAATTAAAGAATTAATTGATATGGGAGTTAAATTCACTCAAAATGATAGCGGGGAATATGATCTCGGTAAAGAAGGGGGTCATTCTGAAAGAAGAATCTTCCATGTGAATGATTTAACGGGTCAAAATGTAGAAGAGATCCTTATCAAGCAAGTGAAAAATCTTCCTAATGTAGAAATCAAGGAACATTGGTGTGCGATTAACTTATTTGCAAATAATTTCAGATGTGATGGGGCATATGTTTTAGATCAAAACAATGGAGATATTTATGGGATAGCAGCTAAAGCAACGGTTTTAGCTACTGGTGGAGCGGGTAAGATATATCTCTATACAACAAATCCAGATGTCGCGTCAGGAGATGGAATAGCCATGGCATATAGAGCAGGAGCTATAATTGCAAATATGGAGTTTTATCAGTTCCACCCAACTTGCTTATATCATCCTTATGCAAAATCTTTTTTAATAACAGAGGCAATACGAGGAGAGGGAGCTATTTTAAAAGATATAAACGGAAATGAGTTTATGGAAGAATACCATCCTTTGAAAGAATTAGCACCCCGTGATATTGTTTCTAGAGCAATAGATGCTGAGTTGAAAAGAACTGGAGATGATCACGTGTTATTAGATATTGCATCCTATAAAAGCCCCACTTTTATTATAAGTCACTTTCCAGGTGTTTATGAAAATTGCATAAAATTTAATATAGATATTACAAGAGAACCTATTCCAGTCGTTCCTGCTGCGCATTATTGCTGTGGAGGTGTGTTGACCAAGATAAATGGCTCAACAAAGGTAAAGAATTTATATGTTTTAGGAGAATCCGCATGTACTGGTTTGCATGGTGCTAACAGGTTAGCCTCTAATTCATTATTAGAGGGCTTAGTTTGTGGTTATGAATGTGCAGATTTTCTTGCGAAAACAGTAACGCCTCTTAAAATTAATGAATTTCAAGACTGGGAGCCTGGACACGCCGTTCCTTCAACAGAAGCTGTAGTTCTAACCCAAAATTGGGATGAGATTAGACGATTCATGTGGAATTACGTTGGAATCGTAAGGACAGACAAAAGGCTTCAAAGAGCTAAAAAACGTATCAATCTCCTCTTAGATGAAATCAATCAATATTATTGGGATTTTAAAATAGAAAAGAACTTGGTAGAATTAAGAAATTTAGCTACCGTTGCTAAATTAATAATAGTAAGTGCTATTTCAAGAAAGGAAAGTCGAGGAATACATTATAACGTGGATTATCCTGAAAAATCGAATATGATTAGACCCACAACTTTGAGGAGACCTTGGTAATTCTGCATTATAGTATATTTTATATGGTATTTCTCATTAATTTTGAATTAATCATTATTTAAAGTTAAGAAACCAGGTGACATGTTCTGAACCAGGGAAAATTAATAAGAATAGAAAGAATAATCAACCGAAAAAGCAAAAGAACAATCATCGTACCAATGGATCATGGATTTTCCGATGGAACTATTAAGGGCTTAGAAGATTTGGCTGAAATGGTAGAAAAAGTTTCGTTAGGAGGTGCTGATGCCGTTTTAATGCATTCTGGGATGGTGGGTGCTGGTCATCGCCAACAAGGTAAAGATATCGGTTTAATAGTCCATTTATCAGGGGCTACTAGTCTTTCTCCTAATCCAAACAAAAAAGTATTGGTATGTTCCGTTGAAAGAGCCTTAAAATTAGGTGCTGATGCAGTTTCAATCCACATTAATATAGGTGCAGATGATGAATCAGAAATGCTTCAAGATGCCCATAAAGTAGTAGAAGCTTCAAGAGAATGGGGTGTACCCTTAATTGCAATGATGTATCCGCGAGGTAAAAAGATCGAAGACGAAAACGATCCAGATGTTGTGAACATTGCAGTCAGAGTAGGAGCCGAATTGGGAGCAGATATCGTGAAAACAAATTATACTGGTGATATTGATTCTTTTAAATATATTGTACGAAGCGTTAATGTTCCCGTTATAATTGCTGGTGGTCCTAAGATGGAAACACTTCCTGAACTACTCCAAGTTGTATCCGATTCTGTTCAAGCAGGGGGATCAGGTGTCGCTTTTGGTAGAAATGTGTTTCAATCAAAGGATCCATCAATGTTAGTTAGTGCTCTTTCTAAAATCGTTCATGAAAACTATTCCATAGAAGATGTAATGAAGCAATTCAACTTTGAATGATAAAAATTGGTGAATATTATTACAGAAGAAAAATTCGTTTCCTATTCTCAATTAGTCAAAAAAGCTATTGAATTTTCGATAGAATTTGCATTATTGTTAATTCTTATTTATTTTCTCCCTCAAATTATCCAGATAATTCAATTATTCTATGGTTTGAACTAGAGGGGATATTTATTTTTCTAATATTTCATATTGCAGTACCTTTACTGGTATGTGAAATTCCATATATTAAAAACAATTATAATTTTAATCGCTTGGCAATAATTATTGGATCTCTTCTGCCTGATCTAATAGACAAGTCATTAATGTTTTTAGGAATTGGTTCAGGACGTGGAATTTCTCATACTCTTGTATTTGTAGCAATTTTCTACATAAGTATATTAGTGATATTCAGAGGAAAAACCATCATACCAAACTCATTGGCTATTGGTATTCTCTTTCATCTATTATTAGATCTTCCCGAAATCCCATTATTTTTTCCATTTATCAATTACCAATTCATTTACCATGATGATCCATTCGGTGATTGGTTATATACAATGTTGAATGATCCAATTGTACAAATCACCGAAGCTTTAGGGATTCTTATTTTGATTACAATTATAATTCATCATAAACTATTTGGAATAAGAAAGATATTTAATTTTTTAAAAGAAAGTAATGTGCATCAAAAAATACAGAAATAGTTTTATCTGAATATTAAATTTTTATTTAAATAAATTTAAAATTAGTTATTTAACATCTTTTAGAACTTAATAGTAAGTGATTTCACATGAATCAGTCTAACATGCTAAATATTATTATTGATACCCGTGAAAGGAAATTAATGAAAATTTTGGATGAAAAAAAGGATATACTTAATTACACGGTAGAACAATTAGATATCGCAGATATTATAATCAGCGATGATGTAGCCATCGAACGTAAAGAAGGTTCCGATTTCGTATCCTCTATCATGGATAATCGGCTATTTGAACAAATGATGCGGTTAAAAGAAACTTACGCGAAACCCATTCTAATCTTGGAAGGATTAAATGATAATGTCTTTGAAAATACGGGCATGCAAATTAATTCCATATACGGAGCTCTTTGTAAAGTTTCATATGTCATGGGAATTTCGGTCGTTCCTACTAGAAGTTTGCATGATACGGTTATTGCTATTGAAAGGATTGCATTTCGCGAACAATCAAAAGGGATTGATACTATTTTGTCAAGAAAAGCCCCAAAAAGCATGAGCATTGAGGATAGAAGAGCTTTCATAATAGAAGGGCTAATTGACAGTGGTCCAAAGAAAGCAAAAGAATTGATCGAGCATTATAAAACGCCTTATAACGTTTTAAAAGCAATTCGAAATACTAAAGTAATTTTTACTAAAACGGGAAACCCGAAAGGCATAGAAGGACCATTATCAAAACTCTCGGGCTATGGATGGAAGTTCGTACAAAAAAATAAGGAAATCTTGTTTGGAATAAAAGAGACAAATCCTCAAAGGAGTTTAGATGAAATTTAGAACCAATTTAAAAACAATTAACTATGAAGTATTTCTTCATGTATAGAACTTAGAACCAAATTTGATGAGGATTCAAAAATCAATTATATCAATTTTCCATGTGATTACCTTAAAATAGAATGAAAAATATGTTTGAAACGAATTTCAATTAGTATCCATTAATTTGTTTAAAATAATCGTCTGGATCGTCAATTCCAGATTTCAGCAGCTTAAATTCTTTTTGGATTCCTAATTCTTTACTAAATTTTTCTAAATATCGAACGTCTAAAATATCATTAAACCTGATCCAACATGCTAAAGCGTCAGAATAGTCTTGCCACCCTCCAAAAACTAATTTTGATAGAATAAAATCCTCTTTAGAGGCTGCCCAACATTCAATATCGGCAAATTTAATTCTGACCCTCCGTTCTAGGGCTATAGGGCCTATTCTTTTGTATTTACTTTTATTATCCTTGTCAATAATATAATTATCTAGTTTAATTCTTTCTTGTTTATCTAAAAATTGAATCATTTTTGTTTTTTCAGCTAGATCAATAGTAGTAGTCCAATCTTGAAAAGGAAAAAACTCATTTTGTTGCAGTAGCGAAATATAATTAGCAATAGTAAGATTTACTGAAAATAAATCCACTACAAAATCAATATCGGTTGTGGACCTTGCGTCAGAGTAAATACTAGTTAGAATTCCACCAACTAAATAATAATTCATACCCTTTTCTTTCTCAAATGTCTCAAGAAAATTAATTAATTGAATAAACGCATTTTTATAATTTGTTTCCATCTTTTTTTCTCCCTAATGTTCTCATTTTATCATGAAATTTATGCATTTCTAGAATAATTTCTTTAATTGATTTATTGGGGAACCTCTCTTTTTCAGTTTTAATATAACTATTTATGCCAAAGTCACATAACTCAAAAAAAATGTTAACTCTATCTCTGATTGGTGTTTTATTCATAAGCTCCATTCTGCCTTTGAAGTTTCGAATGATTTTCCTAAAATTTTCGTCTGTTAGTTCTTCCAAGGTTTAGAGAATCGCTCCTAAGTTTAACTTTTTTAAAGTACTTCTTTTCTAAAGTGATAATACCAAATTGAACTTATTAATTTTCCTCATGAGCTTCTTATAAGAAAAGAAAAAAATAAAAATAATTAATGTTTATAAAGTTATTCTGTTATTCCACGTTTTTTTATGAATAGATAGACACCTGCTAATACTGCAACTCCGCCGACTATAGAAACAACAACAATAACGATAACAATAGTTGGATCATCCCCAACGGGGGGACGCTTTTCGTTATAATTACATCATTAAATGTTTCATGTCTTAACGTATCATTCACATAAAAAGTAATAGTTATTGAGCCTTCAGATAGAGCCGCCCATGCAGTTTGGTCAATGGTAGCATTCGTAGTAATATCATGAGTAGTTAAACCTCCATCAAGAGAATACCATATAGAGTCTAAATGGTCGTCTGTTATCGTAATAATGAAAGCGGGGGCGCTAACTCCAAATTCGCTTCCAGAAGAAGGTGAATTGATAACGATGATTGGCCCTGTAGTATCTTTTACGAAATTTACTTCAGCAGATTCAATATTTCCCAGTATATCAGAAGCATAAAAGGTTAATGTAATAGCAATCGGAAACGGTATTATTAATGATGTAAATTTCATTTCCCCCATAGCTTAAGATTCCATGACGTACGGAAGATTTAACCACATTTCTTTCAATCGTAATATTATAACAATTATAACCCCCTAATAAAATACCATTTCCACTCGCACCACTATCTGTGCAAGTGTTATTAAAGATGAGTCCTCTTGAGCAATTTTGCAATTCTATTCCTGCTCCATAACCAACAACACCTCCTGGGGCATTAATAATAGCACAATTTTGTATTCGAAAATACACGTCTAAAGAGTTATTTATCAAGATTCCACTTCCCGTAGGTGAACTAATCGCGTTAATAAAAACGTTTTCAAATACATAAGGTGTGCTCCATGAACCATCACCGTAACACCAATCATAGGTAGAGGCTGTCTCTGTCCAATTACCATCAACATGTATGAATGATTCAGTGTAACCGGCTGACTGTTTCGGGATGTTAAACTCAGTTTGTACTCCCTTGTTGAAATTAAGCGTATTACCTAGAAATAACGCTAAAAATAATCCTATTAATAAGATACTTATATTTTTTAGTTTGGATTTCAGTTTAATGTTTCCTTGTTTTTTTGTTATACATCGTAAAGTTTACTTTGTTAATAATTATTTGATTCTGATTGGCATTTTTATATTTTTGGAGATTATAATTAAAAATTAATGACCCCTTTTTAGAAAGTAGTTAAATTGCCTTAGATAAGTAGAAAATTAATTATGAAACATTAATTAATGCAATAATAAATGTCTATAATTTTTCAAAACAATACATTTTAAAATATGATTATCTACCTCTCATTAATTGCCATTTTCTTTTCGAGCATGGTTTATGGGGTAATTGGATTTGGAGATGCTCTAGTCTTACTCCCTATAATTACTCCACTAATTGGAATTAAGAATGCAGTAATTCTTGTTAATTTGTGGGGTCTTCTTACTTCCTTTCTCAATTTTGTTAAATACCGCCAATTTTTAGATAGGGGGTATTTTTTCCGATTTATTTCCTTAGGGATTCCTGCTACAATCTTTGGGACTTTTTTATTCATTGAAATCGGATTGGAATGGATAGATTTAATGCTTGGGATATTTATATTTGGATATTCTGTCCAAAAATTATATCATTATGTCAGAAAAAGTGAAAAAGTTGATGCTATCAAACAGTTAAATACTACCTCTCCTTTAATATTGGCTGGTGGATTTACCTATGGATTATTAACTTCATTAATAAGTGCTGCAGGACCAGTAAATGTAGCGATGCTTGAAAAAACAGGGCATTATAGAGAGAATTTTATAGAAAATTTCGCGATTATTGCATTTACGCTTTCAGTCGCAAGAACACCATTATATTTTTTAACGGATATATTCCCATATGATTTAGCCATATTATTTCTATTAGGCTTTCCAGTAATATTTCTTGGTATCAAGCTTGGACATAAGCTAACTCCAAAAATTCCTGTCAAAACATTCCAAATTTTAATTTTTTGCTTTCTAATCGGGATCAGTCTAAAAACAATTATTACTTCTGTGATGGTTTTATTTCTTTAATGACATGATAAGATTTAACCCTGAATTAAGTGAATCTTTAAAAGGACAATAAATCATTCAAATTCTTGATTATGCTTATTCTTTTTAAAAAATTTAAAATGAAATAGGTTTTTCCACTCTCTTAGTATATTAACAGTTTTGATTAACATTATTATTCCAAAAAAATTAAACAGCAAAAAACCGAAGAGGATAATTATGAGGTTGATTTCATCATTCATTAGTAAGATTTTGTTTAAAGATTTTTTATGTAAATGTTAATCAAATTTAACTTAAATTAATTGCATAAAGTTTATTGTGTTGGAATTGATTTTTGGGCATTCTATCTAAACCTTATATGAAAAAGAGTAAAAAAAATTAAAAAATTGAGATTTTTTAAATTAGACCAATATATCTTTGAATTTGAGACTGAATTAGGAGAAGTTGTATATTTCTAGATCCACCGATAACTTCTTCAATTTTACTCACATCTGTAAGCTCATCTACGTGTGTATTATCAGTTACGGAGACTCCACCCATGTGTTGTTGAACTTCATAGCAGATCTCATGAGTCAGTTTTGCAGTATAATATTTCCCTTGAGAGGAAATTCCAGCGACCCATTTTTCTGCTTCCTTTGAGGGTTTATCAGCAAATAATATTTTATCATCGTAAATCGTTGCTGCTTGTAATGCCAAACTCGTAGCAGCTGTTGATTTAGTAAGTAAATCTGCTAATCCATAACCAACTCCTTGATATCTAACCACAGGTTTCCCAAATTGCTTTCTCATATTCGTATAGATAATCCCATATATCAACCCACTCCAGCAGATCCCTATGCCAGAACCCATAATCCCCAGTCTTTCTGGAACCAAACCTTCGAAAAGTCTTACATAGCCTTGACCATTATCCGCGAGGATATATTCCTTGGGAATTTTTACGTCTTTAAAAAAGGTATGTGCAATGTGAACTCGCGGTACAGAGTTTATTTTCAAACGTTCGGTTTTTACTCCAAATTCTCTCTTGATCATCGCTTGAACCATGGTTCCTCTAGGATCTTCTGCACTATGCACTCCATAAGCACAGAAATAATCTGCTTTAGGGCCATTAGTCGTATATACTTTTTCTCCATTATAAACAATTGCATCTCCATCTTTCGAGGCGATGGTTGTCATGTTAACCGCATCTGATCCTCTATTGGGTTCTGTTATGCCTATGGATCCAATTTTCTTACCGGACATCAATTCATCTTGCACTTTCTGGATCGTATCTCCGGTTCCACCGTGGGTATAATAATGAAAAGTTGGATTTCCACACAATATACCGCTTGCTAAACGACCTAATTCCAATTGTGCATCTAACATTGACAAATGGGTTCCAAGTAATATTTCTTTTTTCATTCCATAAGGTTTGAAATCGTTCCAAAGGTTTATTCGCTGCATGTATCCATTTTTTCCTAGTTCTGGAAATAACACGTAGACATCTTTTGATTTATCGATTTTTGGATTTAACTCCAAGCAAAATTCTTGAAGTTGATTACAGTAATCTTTCTCCTCTTCATTTAACATTGGAAAGACATTATCGTTGAAAATTTTGAACACGTTTTCCAAGGTCATTTTTTCATGAATTTGATCATCAATTATTTTTTCTTGCATGCTTATTTTCTCAATTTCCTATATCATTAATATCCAATGAAAGGATTTTAGTTAAGTAGATTTAATTTTTTATTGCAATTAAATTTATAATATCGTAATAGATAACTTAAAATGGAAAAAAAAAATTAGCTAAAATTAAAATAAATATGCTAGTTAATCTAAATATTGATGAATTATAGAGAGTGGTAGAGTAGTGCAATCACAACTCATTTCCTTGCTTTTTTCGGGTAGTCTACTGGCTTTTTTTATCCTATTTACACTTAGATATAAAATTTATGCTGAAAAACGAAACGAACGGATAAGGATTGAACAAGAAGAAAAATACGTTGAAGGGTATGTCGTAAAAGAAAGTCGGAATATAATGACAGAAAAATTGGAAAAAATCTCCAAAATTATTGAAGAAACAAAAAAACATATTGAGGATACGGTTAAACAAAAGATTAAAATTGTCGAAGAGCAGGTAAAATCAGAAGACTATGAAATTGAAATGATTGATAAGGGTGGGAAAGATTACCGATTATCAATGTCAGGATTATTATCAGCAATGCCTAAAACCAAGGAAGAATTAGAAAAAGACATAGAAAATCTTAAAGATACCATAACAAAACTTGAAGCTCTTGACTCAGAACTTTTTGCTGATTCTTCTCGTAAGGTTGATATTGGAACGGGAATGTATTATGAGAAAATGTCTCGAAATTTTATTAAAATAATGCAAAAATATAAGTTAGATTCTTTAGAATTTATCCCTATTCAAAACCTGAAGTATTACTTATTTAAAGAGATTAGGAATTTAAAAAATGATGATATCTTGCCCATATTAAATATAATGAAGAAAACACATTTGATACGAGATATTAGTGAAATTAATACCACGCTCCAATTTATAATAATCAAAAAGGTTGATTTAGAGTTCACGAATCCAGAAAAAGTTATCATTACATTTACATATGATGAAAATGACTTGACAGTGCAAGAATTATTAAAATTGACGCAATGGGATTACCATTATGCGAAAAAAGTTCTAGACGGGTTAAGTAATAAAGTGATTCTAAATGTAATTGATGATGTAATTACGATCGAAGCATTTAATGAAAAAGCCAAATGGAACGAAGTTATTGAAAATCAAATACACAAAGAACAATTGAAAGAGGAGGAGAAAAAAAAACGACAATTAGAGTTAGTGAACAAATTAAAAAACCGGTTAGAAGAAACTCAGAAAGAGATTAAAATTGAGGAACAAAGACCATCATTAGAGGAATATGAAGAGGATTTTGAAAAATACAATAAATTAGAAAAGGAATCCGTACCGCCAATAAAATTTGATAAGAAACCCGCCGTGAAACGTCTTCCGCAATCAATAGAAAAAGAGCAGAAAGAAGAAAATGAGTTAGATGGTGAAATAGTAAATCTTGAAGATGAACAACCAGATTTAATGGAAAGAATATCTCAAAAAATATTAAGCTATCTTGAAAAATACTCTATTATGAATGGAGGGTTAACTCAATATGAAAAAATTAAGCGTTTCATTTTAGAAGATTATCCGGATATATCAGATGAAGAAATTAAATCCACCTTGACACAATTAAAAGAACTACAATTAATACACGATTCAATCAAATTAGGTCGGCATCAAGTGTATTTATTTAAAGATTTGGAATTAACTCCTTCTGAAAAACGCTTTATTAAATATGCTATCTCTAAGGAACCTTTAAAGAAGGAAGATTTCATGAAAGGGTTAAAATGGGATGAAGAAAAAACACTTAAATTGATGAAAAGTTTACAAGAAAAAGGAATTTTACGAATTGAATCGAATAAATTAACTATTCCTGGAATTGAACAGGAAAATTAAAGAAATTTTTTCATATAAACAAATTACATGTAATTTTCCTTGACA
>Ga0307445_10000416_pt1 | contig 22880 bp, 19 predicted proteins | sample SalMarSW160330MG_FD_202147 | JGI IMG/M metagenome (GOLD analysis project Ga0307445, IMG submission 202147) | Salt marsh sediment microbial communities from the Plum Island Ecosystem LTER, Massachusetts, United States - SW1603-30 | ecosystem: Environmental > Aquatic > Marine > Intertidal zone >... | reverse complement strand
GAATCAATATCCAAAGAACTCCAATGAATGGGAGGACTTTTGAATATCAAACTGAAGATCCACACTTAAATAAAGTTCTTGCCGTTGCGACAGTAAAGGGAATACAAGACCAGAAAATTGCAGCATGCGTAAAGCATTTTGCATGTAATAATCAAGAAACAGATAGATTTATTTCGAGTTCTGAAGTGAGTGAAAGAGCACTTCAAGAAATTTATTTACCCGCGTTTAAAGCAACCGTTCAAGAAGCTGATGCGTGGTCTTTCATGACGTGCTATAATAAAGTAAACGGGATTTACGGATCCGAGAATTATAACCTACTGAGAGAGAGATTAATGAAAAATTGGGGTTTCAGAGGTTTTACCGTATCAGATTGGAATGCAACAGCCTATACAACTACAGAAGGATGTGTTAATGCAGGATTGTCTCTTGAGATGCCCACAGCAAAAAAACTCAGCAAAATAAATCTGAATAAAGCATTTCAAGAAGGTAAATTTACTGAAGAGATACTTGATGATAATATTAAAAGATTATTGAGAGTCATGTTTTTGGTTGGATTATTTGATGATAAAAGCACACTACCAAGGGGATATAGAAATACACATGAACATCAAGCAATATCTCGCAAGATAGCTGAAGATGGGATCGTACTATTGAAAAATAAAGAAGCTCTTTTACCATTAAATATTGATAACTTGAAAAAGATAGCTGTTATCGGTCCGAATTCAAACTTTAAATTGATAGAAGGTGAAAAAGTTGGGAGAAATGAAGTATTATTTGGGGGAGGTAGCTCAAATAATTTTCCACCTTACGAAATTACCCCTCTTGAAGGTTTAAAGCAAAAATGTAAGGATAGAGTAGAAATAATAGAAACACCCTCAAACGCAGATGTAACTATCTTATTCGCTGGTCTCAATCATGAACTTGGTAAAGATGCTGAAGGTGAAGACAAGCACGATTTTGAGTTACCTTTGGAACAAATTGAATTGATTAAAAGTACCATTAAACAAAACCCCAATACGATTGTAGTTCTCATAAATGGGAGTCCAATTGCCATGGATGGCTGGATAGATAGCGTTCCATCTGTTATTGAGGCTTGGTATGGAGGTATGGAAGCAGGAAAAGCGATTGCTAATGTTTTATTTGGTGATGTAAATCCTTCAGGAAAATTACCCATAACGTTTCCTAGAACACTTTCAGATTCTCCAGCTCATATGTCTGAACGAACTTATCCGGGAGTGGAAAAAAAAGTTCATTATGATGAAGGAATCTATGTTGGTTATCGACATTTTGATAAGGAACAAATTGAACCCCTCTTTCCTTTCGGATATGGTTTATCATATACAACTTTTAACTATGAGAATCTCAAACTAGATAAAGAGAGATTTTCTAAAAATGATAACATTGTTGTATCTGTTGATATCGTTAATATTGGTAACCGATCAGGAATGGAAATTATTCAACTTTATGTTCAAGACATTGAAAGTAGTGCTGATCGCCCTCCAAAAGAATTAAAAAGATTTGAGAAGGTTAAATTAGAACCAAATGAAAGAAAAACTGTAGAACTCGATCTGAACTTTAACGATTTCTCCTTCTATGATGACTCAACAAATAGTTGGATTGTGGAACCTGGAGTATTTAATATACTTCTTGGAAGTTCTTCAAGAGATATTCGACTAAAAGGTAAAATTGAATTTCTTGATTAACTTTCCCTATAACGCGAAAATAAAAAATTTGAAATCTATTTTCTCAACTTTCCTTGACCTTTGTTTTAGTATACTAAATTTGGTAAAAATTGTTGGTTTACACTTTAACAACAGTTTAAATATATCCTATAAGTCTATTTATGTAAGAAATTCTGAAATAGAATTTTCATGACATTAAACTGGAATATTGAAGTTTTTATTGCTTTTTTAGGTTTTATTTTCTTTTTATCTTTCAGCATTATTTTTTTCAGACTTGCTTATACTAGAAAAAACAAGATATTTCTCTCTTTTTTTCTAACTTTTTCAATTTTTACAGCATTTCACTTTTTTGAAACTACAGCTTATTTGTTTCTAAATTTTGAGTTAAAACGTATTAGTGCAATGATGTTTTCACTCGGATTATTTTTTTTAATTTGTAATGTCGATATAGTTTCAAAAGAAAGACTTAATTACTATAAAATAATAGGAGCCAGCTTTGTTATCGGCTGTACAGTAGTTCTAGCTTTAATACCAGAAAATGTGAGGTATTACATTCATCCAATTTTAGGTTATCCTACTTTGGGCGTGTCTGGTTTCTTACAAATAATAAATAATATAGCATTATTTCTCTTAGGTTTTCAACTTGTTTTCTGGTTTTTTAGAACATGGAAAAGATCACCTAATGAGTTAAGGAGAAAGGCATATTATCTTTTTATTACAAATGTAATATTCTATATTTCTATTTTAGTAACTTTCTCACTTGGTTTGTATTTAATATTTCCCGTGGGGTATATTATTGCCATAGGTTCGATTAGCATCGTGACTTTTTTCGTGGCGCGGGATCCCAAATTACTTCATATCTTATCATTCACGGGTCACAGAATTATCGTGATCACAAACGAATCAGGAATCCCCTTATTTAATTTATCATGGGATATCAAAAGCAATAAGATAAAAGATGAGCAACATTTGTTGGCAAACTGGTTACCACTCTTACAACAGTTAAGTCAGAAGTTAGGGAAATCTTTAATAATTGAAGAAATAAAATTAGAAGACGAAATTGTATTATTTCGAAATGGTGAATACATCTCAACTGTCTTACTTGCAGAAAAATCGACTCCCGCATTAAGAGAATCACTGGAAAAATTTACTAAATCATTCGAAAACAAATTCTATATGCTCTTGAAGACAAGTATGATAGATATAAATTATTATAATGGAGCAACAGATCTAATTGAGGAATATTTTCCTTTAGGTATTTATTCAGCGACTTATTCGGACAGTTCATTAGATAGTTATCTTGAAGAAATAGTAAAAGAACGAACTATCGAACTAGAACAAATAAGCAATGAAGTTCTTAAAGCAGATCGCTTAAAATCTATATTTCTTGCTTCAATGAGCCACGAATTGCGTACTCCTCTTAACTCTATCATCGGTTTTTCTGAATTGCTACTACTTGATAATTCAGAAAACTTATATGATTTGCAAAAACAACACATTAGTACAATTTATGAAGAGAGTTATTTTTTATTAAACCTAATAAATGGAATTCTGGATCTATCTAAAATCGAGGCTGACAAGTTGGAATTAAGTATAAATCAATTTAATTTTAGCAATGTATTATTGAATGTTATTAACTCCTTAAAACCTAAACTCTCTGAAAAAAAAATCGAATTAGTATATGAAAGCGATTTGGATATAAAATTATTAAGTGACGAAGATCGACTAAAACAAATATTATTTAATCTTATAGGAAATGCTATCAAATTTACGAATGAAAGCGGGAAAATATTAATAAAAGCAAGATTGTTTATTGAAAGACTTAATATTCATATTATAGACAACGGAATAGGAATTAATAAAGATAACATCCAACGTTTATTTACTCCATTTCAACGATTTAATCAATCCCAATTAATGAAGCCCGCGGGAACAGGTTTGGGTCTCTATCTTACAAAAAAATTGGTAGAACTACTAGGAGGAAACCTTTCTGTCAAGAGTGAAGAAGGAAAAGGAAGTGATTTTTTCTTTACTATTTTAACTCATTTAGATAATTCAATAGACTAGTTATCAACTCGTATATTAAATTAAAAAAATTTTCTATGTGAGGAAAAAGCTAAACAGAGCTCAAATTGAACTATAGTTGTATCTAAATTCCCATAATTGGATTGTGAAATCCGGAAAATTTAGGATGATTATTGCAAGTTCTTCACGAGATATACATTTACAAAAGGAAATCGAATATGTTGAATAAATTATTTTTCTCTTAATTGTAATAAATCATTATTGTTAATATTTTAGAGAAATCTTATTTTTAAATTAAAAAAAATATCTTTTATCAAACTAGTAAAAATTAATTATTTGGGTGGTGTAAATGAGCTTTAACATAAAAAATAATGTTTATTGGGTTGGAAAAACGGATTGGGAACTCAGAAAATTCCATGGAAATGAATATTCCACAAGACGTGGTTCTACTTACAATTCTTACCTAATAAAAGAAGAAAAAATTATAGTAATTGATACAGTTTGGAAACCCTTCGCGAAAGAATTTGTCGAGAATTTGTCTAAAGAGGTCGATTTAAATAAAATTGATTATGTTATCACAAATCATGCCGAAATAGATCATAGTGGAGCACTTCCAGAACTCATGGAAAAAATACCAGATACTCCAATATATTGTACAGCAAATGGAGTAAAGTCTATAAAGGGACACTATCATAAAGATTGGAATTTTCAGGTAGTAAAAACAGGAGATACTTTAGATGTAGGAAATGGAAAACAATTGATTTTTGTAGAAATGAAAATGCTTCATTGGCCTGACAGCATGGCATGTTATTTGACAAAAGATAATATCTTATTCAGCAACGATGCTTTTGGTCAGCATTACGCTACTGAATTTATGTATAACGATCTTGTCGATCAAGATGAACTTTTTACGGAATGCATGAAATATTATGCTAATATTCTCACACCTTTCAGCGCATTTGTAGAAAAAAAAATAAAAGAGGTATTAAGTCTAAAAATCCCTATTGATATCATCGCAACAAGTCATGGTGTCATATGGAGAGATAATCCGACTCAAATTGTCGAAAAATATTTAACTTGGGCTAATGATTACCAAGAAAACCAAATTACGCTATTATATGACACAATGTGGGATGGAACCAAAAGAATGGCTGAAGCTATTACAAAAGGAATTCGTGAAATTGATAAAAAAGTTAATGTTAAATTGTATAACATAGCAAAAACAGATAAAAACGACTTAATTACAGAAATCTTTAAATCTAGAATTATTCTTATAGGATCACCTACTATAGGAGGAGGAGTTCTATCAGGTGTTGCTGAAATTTTGGAGATAATTAAAGGAATGCGTTTTAAAAACAAGAAAGCGGCGGCATTCGGTTGTTATGGATGGAGTGGAGAATCGGTAAAAGTGATAACTGAACATTTAGAAAAGAGTGGTTTTTCCATAATTAATGATGGTATACGAGCTTTGTGGAACCCTGATGATGAAAGCATAGAAAATTGTATAGAATTCGGTAGAAAAATAGCTAAGACTAAGTAAATACTTCTTCTTAATCTATTCTTTTTTTCAAAATTATTAATCGTCTAAATACTTCCTTAAAAATGAAATAAAAAAAATGAAATTTGAGTTTTTATACTTCTTCTGGTGGAACCATATTTAAAACTTTATATGCTTCGGAAAAATCCAATAAGATGTCTACTTTGTACTTAAGACCTTCAATTTTAGATACCATGAACAAATCTGCTTGAGTAGTACTCTGTAAAGCTTCTTGTTCTTTTCCTTTCTTTTTCTAACTAACACCATAGGTTAATATGCTTCCATTTTTACCCGTGCCAACAGCAACACAAAATGTTTTCTGTATCGTGTTATCAGGAGGATTAGCTTTTAACCAATCAACATAGGCTTTTGCGATTTTATTTGATTGATCTGGGCGAAACCAGACTCGATTTAGGAGTATTGTTATTATTTACACCTTATTTTTTATTAATTAAAAGAGATTTTGTTTGAAAATCTAATTTATATAGAGAATTATATAAACTTAACTTTTTTGTCAAAGAATAGAATTATTAAATTTACTTTAAAATGAATATACCATAAAAATGTTAGTATCATTTTATAACGGTGAATTTTAATTATAATAATAACCAAAATTTTTTTAAAAGTGTAGAATATGAGTGAAAGAAAAAGCGGAATAATTATATTAGGAATAATAGCAATTGCTGCTTTAGGCTTAGGGGGATATTCATTTATTAGTAATATTTTTTTAAGTGAAACATCTCCAGATAGTGGATTAATTCTTGTAGGATTATGGGAAGATCTTACAAAGAATAAAGAATATGCTCCATACAATACTGATGCTTCTTGGCTTATTGAATTTTATAATAGTCCTTATAATAATTCTAATTATATCTCTGTAAGTAACAATAATACAACTTTTAAGTTATTAAAAGAGGGCTTTTATAAAGTTAATCTCCTCTTAACATTGGATAATCTTACTGCTAATGGAATATATTGGGCATATCTTTACAGAAATGACACCTTTGAACAATGTTTTGATAGAGTTGCAATATCAGCCAATCCTAGTTCACCACTTTATCAAATTGAATCTTCTGTATTTGTAAAGAGTACTGGTTTTGATAATTTTTTTATAAGATGCTACAGTTTTGGCGATCCTTCATTTAGATTGACAGCTACCCAAACATTTAATCAACTATCATTTGAATATAATAAATAAGATTAATATAAATATTCTTTAACATCTTTTTTTTTAGGCTAAAATTCCCTTGAGAAGTCTAGTTAAACCAATAAACAATAGGGGGAACGCAATCACTATTCCTACAATGTTAAATCCAATAGTAGGGATAACTAATATCAAAATACTAAAAATCATAGTTATTAAACCAATTACCATCATGATGGAGCGATATTCTTTGCTATACTCGTGATTCTTGGAACCAACATATAACATGGATAACCCTATAAGAAAGATTACGAATCCAAGCAATCGGATGCTAAAAATCGCAGTACCAATAGGATCAATGATCAAACTAATAATAAGAATTATTCCCATGAGTAATTCGAGGATAGCTATTAAATATTTTACAATAAGATTGCTCCCTTCTAAATGTATGTCAGTTTTAGTATTCATTATCTGGGTTAGTCCTAAGAAAATCATGATTACGGCTAGTATTACTAATATAGTAACGACAGCTGCGGCGGAGTAAATGAGAAGCAAGATAGAAAGAACTATGATGATGATTCCCGAAATAATATTAAAATTTTTAGGGTTTACTGATGCTACTTTCACATTCATTATAATCACAAAAATATGAATGAAATAAAAATTTAAAATTTTTCTCTAGGTAGGAGAAGAAATCATTAATTAATGCTCACCAGTATACTCATATAAAAATATATAATTTATAATAAATTATTATAATTTGTAATATTTAAAAAAAATCAATAGTGTTTCTGATGGAAAAAGAAAAACCAAAAATTTTACATACTGAATTAAAAGGAAACCTTTCAACACGTTTTGAAATTATTAAATCAGCATTAGGCATACAAAATGATGCAGAAGTTGTGCGTTATTTGATCCAGACCTATTTTAAGGATTATTTAGAAGATCAAAAAGTAGTTGCCAGGAATGAATTAGAAGAAGACCGAGAAATTATCAAAAAGTTCATGTTAAAATATGGCGAAGAATGGAAAAATCTTGGTGAAGATTAGTGGTATGGATTCCTTCAAGTGAATATATCGAAGCTTTATTTAATGATCAAATTAAAGCTGGGCATTTAATAAATCGTACTGGAATAATATCTACTCTTGATAAAGTTAAATGGGGGATTCCTTTCCAAGATACTCCAACGATATGGGATAGAGCTACAATTTTGTATAAAGAAATTATAGAATGTCATTATTTTTCTGATGGTAATAAAAGAATTGGTTCTCTGTTGGCATACATTTTCTTTTTTAAAAATGGATATGAATTTTCACCACCTAAAGGAGAAGTATATCAAATTACTTTAGAAGTTGCTCAAGGAGAGAAAAAATTTGAAGAAATTAAAGAATGGTTTAAAATTAATACTAAAAAGATATAAATCCTCCCCCATCGCTTGAAAAATCCAAGTAAAATGGGGGGAATAGTATGAACCTTTAGAAATTATTTTATATTTCACCCTCTAATCAAGATATATTAGCTTTTAAATGTTAAAAAAAAAAAATTGACGAAGAAAACGATTTAAAGGAAGAAGATATTGAAGAATTGTATAGTAAAAGATTTAATCACCTGTCATCGCTAAGGAAACAAGTCCATACTTCTTAAGTTTTTCACTTTTTATGAATTGTTGAATCATATCCTCTTGAAGATCAATTTTTTCCTTAATTCGACGTCTTGCTCTATGAATAGATAAACCATAAACATCTTCAGCAGCTTCTAATACCATTTCTGATAAAGTGGGATGACTATGAATGGTATCTGTAATTTCGTGAACTGTAAGTCCATTCTTCATTGCTAAAGAAATTTCAGATATTAATTCAGGAGCAGCAACACCTATACAAGACGCTCCTAATATTTCATCGGTTTTTTCGTTAACATTCATCATTAAAAATCCCTCTTCCTCACCCATACACTTAGCCTTTCCAAGACCAGCATAACCAAATCGACCAGTTCTAATTTGAACGTCTTGCACCTCAAGAAACTTGGATTTAACTCCTACTGAAGCAATTTCATATGCTGTAAAAATTGAACTTGGAATGACAGTATAATCTGTTTTAACTGGAAATGTATCAAATCCACCAATACTACTTAATGCATTAAACACAGCAATATCAGCTTCATAACTCGCGACATGAGCTAACATTAACCCACCATTAACATCCCCTATTGCATAAATTCCTTTCTCTGCAGTTTCCAAAGTTTTTTCATTTACCTGAATACTTCCTCTCCTAATTTCTATTTTTGAATTTTCAATTCCAAGATTTTCAATACACTGAATTCTTCCAATTGAAACAAGGCAAAGATCAGCATTAAAAACCCGCTTTTCTGCAGATTCCACTTGATCTTTGGGGATGTTTGCATCACATGTCATAGCGTTTACTTGAGAATCAGTAGTATTAATCTCTAAAACTCTTCGATCTTCAAATACTTCAATACCCATAACTCTAAATTTTTTTTTTAATTCTCGAGCAACAGAAGGTTCTTCCATAGCTATTATAGATGGTAAATACTCTAAGATGATTACTTTTGAGCCAAATCTGTTAAAAATATTTGCAAATTCACAACCAATTACTCCACCTCCAATAATCAAAATTGTATTTGGGATAGTCTTAAAATTATTTGAAAGAATATCATCACTGGTTAAAATTTTTTCATGATTAATATTAAAGGAGGGTACATCCGCTGGTTTCGAACCTGTAGCTATAATTAGACGTTTAGCTTTAACTATTTTTTCGTCTTTCCCCTCAATTTTCACATTAAAAGCACTTTCAATTGATCCGCCCATTAATTTCCCACTTCCATAGGATAAATCAATCTTTCTTTGTTTTATAAGAACTTCAATATTTTCAATTAATTGATTTACTATTCGATTTTTCCGATCAACCGCTCTATTAAAATTTGGTTTTACTTCGCCATTAATATCGATTCCGTAATTAAAGGCATGATTCTTAATATTTTCAATTAAACTTGCTGAACTATAAAGGGCTTTCGTGGCAATACACCCTCTATTTAGACAAGTTCCACCTACTTTATCTTTTTCGATTAACAATACTTTAGCATCATATTGAGCAGCTCGAATAGCAGCATGATAACCCCCGGGACCTGCTCCTATAACCACAATATCATACATTTCTTCATTCATATTTTTTCTCACTTTCTCAAGTTTTCTCAATTTTCTATTATATTTCTTATAAACTGAGTATTAATATCGCTAATTTATATTAAACTAGATATTTAAATATTTAACACTTATGTTAATGTATGTTTACTAAAAAATTGTCTTAAGAGTTATCAACAAAGTGAGTTGGCACGATTTATATTATGGTTTTCGATGCTTTTTTAAAATAGAGAGATTTTGAAAGTAATACTGTAGGAATATAAACTTAAGTTTGAGATCGAAATTCGATTAAAGCACTATTCTCTAAATTAGAAGGAGAAATCATTGATTTATACTTTATATCATAGGACCTGAAAAATTATCAGGTTCGGGATAATAAATTGATTAAAGCCCGAGGAATTTCCTTATAATCTTTAACAGCGTAAAATTTTCCTCTCCCTGCTTTCGCTAACTCCCGACAGGTATCAATACCTCGATCTGCATCATTTCCTGCAGGTATGCCAATCACGTGTAATTTGGGAAATTTTTTAGCTAAATAAAGAGGATCAATACCTCGATTATAATTTCCATCACTAATCAGTATACCATACTTATGACGAGTTTTTTCTCTTACTTTGTTGAGTTCTTTAAGCCCTTTTTCCAGTCCAATTTCTATATTTGTAAAACCAATGGCTTCAGAATCTAGTATTTCATCAATAATATTATTTACTGGTTTTTTTTGATCAATTTTCTTTAGGACCATTGCAGTGGAATTAAATAGTACTATGGCAAAATCTTCTTTCTCCATGTTATATGCAAGAACGGATGTGGTTAGAGCCGCGTTTAATAGTAATTTTCCATACATGCTTCCACTTGTATCAAGTATTAATACGACCTTTCGTTTCTGTCTTTGTCTCTTAATACCATATATATCGTTATATGTAAGAGTCTTTTCTAACACTTTAAGGGGATTATGTTGAATTGTTTCATCTAAATCAAATTCTGGCATTCCAATTTTATAGTTTGGTATAATTTTCTTAAAATTGCCTCTTATCCCTTTACTAGTGATTTTTAAAGAAGTTTTAATTATACTTTGACGAGCTAATCTCCTAAAAATATACTTGTATTTCTTTGATATAGGGCGCCTTATGAAAAAATATACTTCTGCCATTGATGCTGCAGACTCTTTAGACTTTTCTGCAAAAAATTCTACACCTTCTCTACAGTCTAATGCATCAGTTGCGGCATACACATTCGATTTAAGCAAGCCCATTATCGCTTCTAAATTTTTATAGTTGATTGCTAAATATGTCAATTCCTTGATCTGTTTGTAATCTAATGAATTTGCTAAATGTTGGTAATAATCCGGTTTTTTCTTGCTTTTTCTGATAATTTCATAACGCAAGATTTCCTGATCTGGAATTCTCTCAGTTAATCTAACATGAAGGCGATCATTCTCATTCTCTTCATCTGATAAAGAGAAGTCATCGATTATTGAAAATCCATCTTATTTAAAACGGATAACACTATATCCGTTATAATTTCTGATTTTGATCTGGTAACTCCATCCTCTAATTCAATTTTATTATAAAGAGACATTATTGCAGCTTCAACCCAGCTTTTTGAACTATTCTGATTTTCAGATTTTAAAACGATATCTGCTAAATCAATTGCACCTCTAACAGAGCTCCCTCGCATTATAAAATTGGTCTTTCTTGATAGTTCAACGATTCTTTGTGATATTTGAGCAATTTTGTCATTATCCGACCCATTAAAATGTACTTCTTTATTAATTATCAAGATTTCTTCTTCAGGGGTTTGATATTCTAGCTTGATCCAGATAAAACGGTCCTTTATTGCTTCACCTAAGACAGTCACTCCGATATGTGCAGCAGGATTCTGAGTAGCAATGGTAAAAAAGCCTGGTTTAGCCTCTATCGTTTTTAGTTTAGGAATTTCAAGAATCCGCTCGTCTAATGCAGTTAATAAAGAATTTTGGGTACTCTCAGGCATTCGATTTATTTCATTTATAAACATGCAACCCCCTGTAAGCATAGCTTGAGATAGAGGACCATAAATGTATGATTCTTCATTATATCCCTTTGATATCGCAAGAGGCGGATCAAAATATCCTACCAAATTATGAGGTAGGGTTTCTTCCGAACAATCGATTCTATAGAAATTTGAATCGAAATACGCTGCAACTGCTCTTGCAATGGTTGTTTTACCGACACCTACATCACCTTCAATTAGGACGTTCTTTCCAACGGACCTAGCAATGATAATTTTTCTTATTTCTTCAGATCTTCCAATGATGTTAAATTTTTTCTGTATTTCTTTAACAGTTTCAGAGATGCCAACCATATGTTAAAAAATTAAACATGTCTAAAAAACAAATCCACTTTATTTTAAAATCCTTTTTTTTAAAAGATGGAAATGAAAATACTATATAGTGAAGGAATTTGAGATAAGGGAAGGAGATTTAAGATGTAGAGCACAATACTAATAAAAGCAATAAAAATGCACGTAATAAATATAATATCAAGTAATTTAAATTTCACATTTACCAGATTGGTCCTTTTTTTGTACATCCCGAAGCATCTGTTTTCCATGGAAAGTGATGTTGTATGACCTTTTCTAAGGATTGAAACTAAGGTTGATAGCAATCGCTCAAATATTAATTGATACACTTTCCTAATATTCCTTGCTTGTTCTAAACCAAAACCCCTAGCTCTTTGAGCTAAAGCAATGGTTTTAGCTTCTTGTTCAATAAAAGGAATATATCTCAAGCCTACCATAAAAGAAAAACAATACTTGTAAGGTATTTTAATTTTAATTAACGAATACACAAAATCTTTATTAGAAGTGGAATTTGTAAAGATGATAGTAGAAGAAAATAATGATAATACTATAAAAAATGCTTTTAAAGAATAATATACAGCAAGCCTACGAATAGGTAAAAAATCTAAGTTGAAGAGATAAAATAAAATAAATTCTTGTTCATTTGGGATTGCATTAAAAAATATGTTTAAAACAACTCCGAAAAATAAAAGCACCACAATAAAACGAACCTTTCTAAACAATCTTTTCATGGAGATTCCACTCAACAATGCTAAGAGAAATATAAAAAATAATATCATCGAAAGTAGTATTAGACTTCTTGTAATTAGGGTAACAATTGTTAGAAGGATGAGGAAAATTAATTTTGAAAGCGGATTTAATTTGTGAAACACCGAATTTCCTGGAAAGTAAGCAAAGGTAATATTTCTACTATCCAATGATTGATTCTTTTCTTTCGTCATGTATCTCCCTCATTTAACTTTTTGTTTATTTCATTTAATAGTAAAATTGGTCCAAGATTACTATGTTTGGAAAAATAATTGCTTTTCGTGTCATAATCTTGTATAGATCCCTCTTTATTTAACTCAATTATCCTTTTCGTGTACTTTAATAAGAGATGATAATCATGAGAGGAGATTATGATAGTTTTACCTCTCTTATTTTCAATATAGAGTGTTTCGATTATAGCTTCGATGGTTTTTTGATCCTGACCTATAAATGGTTCATCTAATAAAATGATCTCTGGATCATATACGAATATCGAACTTAGGTTCAATCGACGTTTCTGACCCCAACTTAAGTTGAAAGGATTTCTCAAAGGATCTACTTTTCCTATCATGGATATTAATTTCTTCAAGTATTTATCCTTAACGCGAGAGAGAATGCCGAAATTTTTAGGACCATATAAAATTTCATCTTTTATAGAGGATTTAAAAATCATATTTTCCGGATTCTGGAAAATAAATCCCACTTTTTGGGCATAATCATATGAATCAATATCATATAATAGTTGATTTTTAAAATAAATGGCTCCAGAAGAGGGTTGATATAAATTTGCTAATAAATATAGAAGCGTAGTCTTTCCCGAACCATTAGGACCGACAAGTCCGATGAAATCTCCTTTTTGAATTTGAAGGCTGATATTGCTTAAAGCTTTTATACCACTATTGGGATAAAAAAAGGTTAGATCTTTTGTTTCAAGTAATATCTTATCATTATTAAAGATTTCATCATTTTTTTCTGTACTTTTTTCGAATTTTAAGGATTTAACATAAGTTTCATTTAGATTAATTACTTGGTCTAAATTATCATATTTTTTTAATTCTTCAGCATTAATTTCTCGACTTAGTATAATCTTTTGAAGAATTTCTAACTCATCTTGGTTCAATTTCGAAATGTAATCAAAATAGAATTGAAAATCCAAGGATTGAAAATCTTTTTCTGCATGAGTTTGATTCTTAAACTCATCAAATACGTCAATTAACCATGGAACTCTAACATTACATTTTTTCAATTGAGAAAAATTATCATGTATAATATCTGTTACACTTCCTTGAAGTGAGATAGTACCCTCATCATTTAGCACTATTAATTTATCAGCAATATCAAGAACTCGAGATAATCGATGTTCAATGATTATCAAAGTTAATGGGATCTCTTTGGCTTTGACTACAGATTTTAATCTATTTAGTAAAAAACTCTCGGATTGTTGATCTAAAAAAGCAATCGGTTCATCTAAAATTAAAATTTTGGGATTCATAACCAAAAATGAGCATAGTACAGTTAATTGTTTTTGACCTCCACTTAATTGATCAATTGGGCGATCTAAAATATCTGAGATCCCCATCATTCTGCATATATGTTCAATTCTAGAATTAATCTCATCTGCTGGATAATTTAAATTTTCCAAACCAAAAGAAATTTCATCTTTAATTGTAAAAGTAACCAATTGTTCAATTGGGTTTTGTTTTACTAATCCAACTACCTTGGAAAGTGACGTAAAATCGTAATTCCAAATACTTTCCCCAAAAATTTTCACATCTCCTTTAGCAAAGCCCTTTTGTCTCCAGGGAATGATTCCATTCATGGCATAAGCTATCGTGGACTTTCCACTGCCACTTGGACCAGCTAATATCAAAGTTTCTCCTTCCATTAAGTTAAAAGTGATATTAGATACGCTTGGACTTTTTTGCTTATCTTCTCCATAGATAAATGAAAAATCAGAAAAAGAAAGAGCAACTTTGGATGAGGTAATTGAACAATCACTCTCTTGATTTAATAAGTAATTGGAACACCTACTTTAATTAAACTATCCTTTATAATCTTACCAAGAAGACCAGTGATTAGAACTCCTGATATAAAGGCAAAAATGAAAGCTAACGCCCATAAAGACCAATGTAAATACCAACGTTGGTTTATTATCCAAAAGAACGGAGCTTGAAAAAAGTTTCCTATCCCACCAGCAAGGCTCCATCCTAATTTAGTTTCACCTTCTCCTAATTTTTCCATAATTTGAAAACCACCAGCAAGCAGAGTACCTTCCATAAAATTTACTAGTACTATCAATAAACCCCATGGATCTCCCAATAAAAATTCCATGATGCCTTTTGTTACCATAGTCAAAATAATGTCTTTCTTTTTTTTGGTCAATCCATATACAATTGTCCCCCAAATGACATGGTGACCGCTTACTAGTTGTGTACCTCCTGTCAACGGGTACCACACTTTTATTAATAAGCTGAATGGAATCAAGCTCGATATTATTCCGCCTAACACTCCAATAATAGCAGAATAAATATAATCTAAATTCGTCATTTTCTTTTTCTCACTTATATACCCCGTTTCTCTATATCCTTCATTAGATTTTTCTTGGATTTCCATTTTTTATCACTATGTTTATTTGAATTTTTTATGAATAATATTATATTTTCATGTGATTTCAATTATAGCTAATTGCTGAACAGAATATTGCGAGCTAACTTCTCCAATAGGCATTACTGATTGATTTAAAGCAGATCTTAAAGGACCATCTCCAAATAATGGATAACTATCTTCCATATATGCAATTATGACCAAGGTAGGATAATTTTTAGCGATTGACAAATTCAAAGGTTGGGGAGAACGATAGCCATCTCGCCCCCATAAAAGAAATGTCAGATCATTAGGGTCATCATTTAAGAGATTCTCCACTTCTAAGAGACTCCAAAGAGACACTCCAGAATATACCTTTTCATAGCTATTTCCCACACTATTTTCAATAAAGAATTTTTGGTCAATGATTTGGACATACTTACTTGATTTTAATTCGTTTAAATTGATTGTTATTTCCCCTTTTACTCCAGATCCATTTATTTTTATTGTGTTTGGATCTTGAAATAAGTTGATATCTAAACTAATCACGGCATAAATTGTAAGCCAAAATGCAGTTAATGCAATGCAGATGGATGCAACAACAATATAAAAGTTCCTTCTATTCATAAAATCCTCGATTTTATTATGTTTTAATAATATCTTTTTTTTTATAAACATAGATTATAGATATGAGACTAATCCCCAACAATAAACTAATTATAGGATATGCATCAATACTAGAACTCTGGAATATCATACTAAGAGAATGAGTATATGAGATTGAATGATCCTGGCTAAATGCAGAATTATTGATTATCCCAAGGTTAAATTCGTATAATTTAGTTCTATCAAACTGAACGTCAAAATCTTTATCAGATGTGGTCAGTTTCCTAGATATTTCTAATGTATAATGGGAATCAAAAGCTGTTGTATACCCAATACCTATTGTCAAAAGGTCATTTTCATCCGTATGACCGTTAGGTCCAAAACTTCCATCCAAGCAATAACCATTTGAATCATTAATTGGTGAGAGTTCATTGATATACCAAACCCATGAATCAATATATCCCCCACCCATATGAGATGTATCCATCCCACCAGGATAATATGCGGTAAAATTAGGTACATTTATATTCCAACATATGTAAAAACCATCTCTAGTACTTGGATGGGTGGTACGATCTGGCCAAACACATGAAATAAAGATATACTTATCATTTCTCACAAAAGACATGTTAAGAGAAGTAAAAATCTCATGGTCTGACGTCGTTACATTAATTTGAGTTTGCCCTTCTTTATTTTCTTGCCAAAAAGTCTCATTAGTAATACCATCTAATTTAATATGAGCATTTGGATCGTTAGGAACGCTTATAATTTGACCTGTATGATGTTGTCTACAATCTCCAGGGAAAGCATTTGAAATTGGAATGATAGAAAGAATTGATATAAAAAAAAACAGCAAGGAGATATTTATTAGTTCTTTAAATTTCAATTTTTCTTTCACGTACTTGTTGTTGTGACATTTATTAAATATAGGTATTTAATATATTGACCCCTTGGTCGACCAGGAACTATAAGACTATAAGGTCCACTAACGTATCCTAATTCTCGTGGATATGGCCAAACTGGATCAGTTACACCAAAACCAGTTTCTCCCAATTCTCTTTGTTTATGTATTAAGCACATGAGTAGGTCTGTATTTGGTAGAGGAACTCCTGTAAGATCATCTAGAGTCTTATTGACTCTGTCAGCTGCTATAAAAGGAGGAGTAATACCATCCTCAACGTCTAATTGATCATATGGAGAACTCCCCTCACTTGGACTAATAACTCCATCAATAGCATATATTCTCAACGTATAATTCTTTCCGTTGGCAGATGTGTGTGATATTATTTCGGAAACATTCCTGCCCCAATACTGTCTATTATAGGTCCAATCATCAAATCTGTTATAAGAATAATTTGCAGTAAACTCATTGAGATTCATATTTTGTGGAGTTATCTCATATTCATCTACTCCATCAACTTGCACTGAAACTGTCCAGTTATCTAATACAGTTACTTTTTCTAGATTAAGACATTCTACATTCCAGTTTTTACCTATTATAGAAAAATTGCCATAAGTAGTGCCTAATGGAGAGTCTGCTAACCATTTATTATCAGCAGCAATAACGATTACTAATGGATCCTCTGGACCTTTATACATTTTTTTCACGATATCTTGAGAAGAAACCTGTTCTTGTTCTGCTTGTCCTTTAGCAGTTAGATTCATTTCATTTGCATAAAAGGTATCGAACTTTTCTAATACATCTAATAAATCTACTCCTGTTACTAAATGGTCATCATAATAAAATTGATAACAATAGATGACATCTTTATATTCATTAATTCTTGCACCAGAACTGTCTTCATCTTCCTCGATAGCCAATTGAACACCTTCTAAAATGTTTGATAAAGTTATTTTTATCGTGTTTGTTTGATTGTCAAGCATGAAGTAGGCATCATTAGGAGCAGTACTCCAATCAGCGGGCAACCCTTTATATCCTTCTTCTTGGGATTTAGGTTGATTTAGAATAAATACTAATCCTATTCCACCAGCAATCGCTACTATTGCAATCAAGCTTATTCCAATATAGATATCTTTTTTCTTCATCTTTTTCTGAAACTGAATTTAATATATGTAGATAATTCGATATAAACTATTAAACATAACGTTTTTATTTCGTGTAATTCATAATAAATTTTATTATTTATTTAATTGAGTGAATCTATTATCCTCTCTAAATATAAAAAAGAAAAAAAAGATAAATAAGTCATGCTAAAATTTGCATCTGCGTACAGTTTCTATTCCAATAAGGTCCCAGATTAATTCCTGTTTGTACTGTCATGTTGACTATTGACCGGAAGGGACCATCGTCTTCGAGAACAAAATCAGTTCCGCCATATGCAAAAATGCATTCACCATAGCCAGCATTCATCAACTTAGTAATATTCAAATAAGCACCAGCGTGATCTGCAGAATCGTACCCATCTGCTGCGATAAATGTATAATTTATTGCTCCACCAATTAATAGTGATTCTTTTTCGAGAATGTCTCTAATGGAAACCCCAGAATAAGTTCCATTTTTAGACGAGCTTCGTGCATAGAATTGGTTAACATATTGTAGGTATTTACTCGATAGTAATTGAGTCATGGTAAGGGATAAACTACCTGTTGTTCCGCTACCCCCTATAGTAATAAAAGGTTCTCCTATAATTTGCATCTGTGTACAGTTTCTATTCCAGTATGGACCCAGATTAATTCCTGATTGTACTGTCATATTGATTATTGACCGAATAGGACCATCGTCTTCGGGAACAAAATCAGTTCCACCATAAGCAAAAATGCATTCGGCATAGCCAGCATTCATCAATTTAGTAATATTCAAATAAACACCAGCGTGATCCGCAGAATCATACCCATCGGCTGCGATAAACGTATAATTTACTGCTCCACCTGTCAATATTGATTCTTTTTCGAGAATGTCCCTAATGGAAACCCCAGAATAAGTTCCATTTTTAGACGAGCTTCGTGCATAGAAAAGATTTTCAAATTGCAGATATTTACTCGATTGTAATTGAGTCATGGTAAGGTATAAACTATCCGTTGTTCCGTTACCCGATATAGTCATTACTACATCTTCAGGTTCAGGTTCCGCTATAATTTTCATCTGTGTACAATTTTTATTCCAAAAACTGCCCACACTAAGCTCAGGATATATAGTCATATTAATTATTGACCTGACAAGTCCATCTTCTTCGGGAACAAAATCAGTTCCACCATATGCAAAAATGCATTCGGCATAACCAACATTCATCAACTTAGTAATATTCAAAAAAAAGCCTGCATGTACTGCAGAATCATACCCATCAGCTGCAATAAATGTATAATTTATTGCATCTTCAGTTAATAATGATTCTTTCTCAAGAATATCTCTGATGGAAACACCTGAGTAAGTTGCATTTCTATCCACGCTTCGGGCATAAAATTGATTTTCAAATTGTTGATATTTACTCGATTTTAATTCAGACATAGTTAATGTGAAATCACCCGTGGTACCACCGCCCGATATAGTCAATACTACATCTTCTTCTTGAGTGGGGGAAGGATTCATCACAAAAAAAACGCCAATGCCAATTCCAGTTCCTACTAATGCAATTATTATTACTGCTAAACCAATTTGACTACTTTTTTTCATGGTTATCAGTTTTGTTTTTTAAAAGATTTATGTCTAATTTGTAGTTAGTCTTATTTAAGTGTTATGTATGGGCAGTCATAACGCACAGAATAAGTTAAAAATGGATGAGAGAAAATTATATGGAATATTGATAGAAAACATCTATTATGTTGAATTAAGTCAGACTTAGGTATTATAATCTAATAATTAGCCTATCCAGATTGATAATGGGAAGATTTGTAGTTGTTGGGTTTAATATCATTTTAAATTCAGTGTATCATAACATCCATTCGAATTTCGAAATAGAAATCGACGTTTCGAAGGAAATAGAGGAGTGAACAAATGTTATCAAGCTTGAGTTCAAAGATAATGGAATAGGAATTCCTGATCAAGATAAACAAAATGTTTTCTTGAGAGGAAAATCTGAAACAGGAACCATAAGTGGCTCGGGATTAGGTTTAAAATTAGTAAAGAAACTTGTCGATTTTTATAAAGGAAAAATCTGGGTTGAAGATAAAGTTAAAGGGGACTATTCATCGAGATGTAAATTTATTTTTCTATTTTCAGACGCAATTTAGAATAAAATTAAAATAAATAGGGCGTAATAACATGAGATCTTGATTTGCTTATTTACGGCAGGGTAACAATATTCGTTTGTTCATCTAAATTTATGATTCCTTTTACAGCTAATTGTTTTATGGTTCTCACTGCCATTATAGGAGGTACATCCAATAATTTTTTTAGTTCATCAAGGTTACAGCTACCATGAGTCATGATGGTGGCTAAAATATCTACCTCAGGAATTTCTTCCTCGGAATTTTCCATTAGAAATGAGGTAAAGAAATTATTTCTTTTCAGGTGGGCTAGTTTCTGATTCAGATCTTGCATTTTTTCTTCAGTATACATGGATTTTAATTGAACTTCCTTATTTTGATTATCAATTTTCTTCTGTTCTAAAATGTTTTTTTCACTTTCTTTTAGTCCAATTTTTTCATTAATGGAATTTAGTTTAGAGTTAATATCGTTTAACTCCATTTTAGGGGCTTCAAGATCACTTTGAAGGCGATTTAGAGTATTCGTTAATTCAGTGATTTTTAAAGTCAATTCTTCTTTATCAGCTTTTAATGCTTTAACCTTGTTATCAACTTCCTCTAATTTTATTGTTAAATCAGTTAAAATAGATTTCTGTTTCTCTATATTTCCATCAATTTTATTGATTTCTTCTTGCTCCAACTTCAAACTCTTCCATGAATTTCCAATATTACTAAAAATTTCATCTGTATTCTTCTTAAATGATTGTATATATTCATCAAATGTGGATTCTAATTGTTCTATTAATCCCAAAACATCTTTTAAGTTTGTGCTCATTAGAAATCTACCTCTTCTTTTAATTCAATTGTTCCTGAAACCTCATCGTAAATGATTGGACCATTATCTTCAAGTATTTTGAAGATTATGTTTTTAGCATTGTTTTCTCTCATATCAATTGCAACAAGTATATTTCTTAAATCCAGTGCATTCCCCACTTGCAAGGCTCGAATGAACTGATATAATGAGGAACTGATATATTTTTTATTAATTAGAATTTTCATAGCAGACACTCTATTCTCATAAGATTGAATAAATTTTTCTTTCTTCAAGAAGGTGCCTTCTAATTCTTTTTCTAACGATTTTAAGTTTGAGTCAAATTTGTCATTTTCATGCATAAGATCAAGTACAGAATTCTCCACGTCCTTCAGTCTTAATATTCGAGAATTTAGATCATCTCTTTTCGCTCGGATTGATGTTTGAGTTTCTTCTATTTCTTTTTGAATTTCTTGAATCTTCTTCATTAAATCTTGTCTCTTACTAATTGAATTTTGAATACTTTCTTCATATTTTTGAATATCTCGTTGACCCTGGGAAATTTTATTCTTGAGAGAATTGATTTCTTCATTATTTAAATCAAACTTCTTTATCTGATTATTTTTCTCAGCATCATACTTATTAATAGCTTCTAAAACAAGCTCTGGTTGAGCTCGTAATTTTGGTATTTTATCACTATTTATCCCATTTATATTCACGATTACGGAGACTATCTTTTTTAAACATGTTTTAGCGTCTAATAACGATACTTCACTCATATTAATATCTCTTATTAGTATTTTTTAAATACTTAATAGAGTAATTATTATTAAATATGTTTTTTAACATAGAAATTATTCAAACCATTGATCTATAATTCTTTAGAAATATCCTTGATGAAGTTTTCCTTTTTTAGGATCATGTTTAAGTGCCTTCTCCTCATTACAATGTTTAAATTTTCTATTAATCGCTCTGTAAAATAATTAAAATTGAATTTAAAGTTAGAATTACTCTTGTAGTAGCTTTTTAAGAAGAAATTTATCATTTCTATTTTATGCTTTGGATGATTCATCTCAAAAATGCCAGGATTTGTATCTAATAATGAACAACAAATCCAAGCTATATCATCTATATGATTTCCCTCATAAGAATCTTCAAAATCCGTTCCAAATAATTTGCTCGAATCAGTGTCATAGATAAAGTCTCTTAATCTCGTGTCACCTTTATTCAAAACGATTGTTTCATCTGGATTATTCTTAATTACATTTAAACTATGAAAAATTCCAAACCATTGAGCAAGTTTTTCGATCGATGTTAAAATATTCTCCTCTTGAATTTTGTCTAAACCACTTAGATCTTCAGAATTTTTTAGCTTTATATTGATATAATCACATAAATTTATGCCCTTTACTTTTTCAAGGATTAAAAAGGGTGGTTTATAAAATAATATCTTAGGAACTAATATTTTTTGTTGGTTCAATTGTTCTAAGATGGTATACTCGATCTCGATATTACTTGTTCTAAAAATTTTTACGACGATATCTTTTGGAAATCTTCCGGCTGGTCTATTGAAGCTTAGATGAACTACTGTATTTTTTTTACTTGGTAGATGAATTAAGTTGAAAAAATTAACTTTATCAACCAATTCTGGTAGATCTGCTTTAAGATTTGAAACTATTTCCTTGCGGATCTCTAAGAGTTCCATCTTACATTTACTGGGATGATCTTGTTATTAAAACTATATACCATGTAAATAGTATATGATAATTATATGATAACAATAATAATGTCAAGATAAAATTCTTTGTTTTTTAACAGAACATCTTCGGCTAAAAGAATAAAACAATTATATAATATTAAAATAATAAATAAAAGCTGTAAAAATCTTCCTCAAATGGTGCTTGAAAAAAACTATAAATTAGGGATTATCTACGGGTTAGGTCCTGAAACTGAAATGTTAACCCAAAAGTTTGTGGGGAATCTTATCAATGATGATAAGTTTTGCAAGGCATGTGAATTATTAGAACAAAATGTAAAATGCGATCATTGTAGAGAGACTTTAAAAGGCCATGCTAATTCAATTTACTTTTATGAGCAAGTAGGTA
>Ga0307445_10000415_pt1 | contig 22923 bp, 28 predicted proteins | sample SalMarSW160330MG_FD_202147 | JGI IMG/M metagenome (GOLD analysis project Ga0307445, IMG submission 202147) | Salt marsh sediment microbial communities from the Plum Island Ecosystem LTER, Massachusetts, United States - SW1603-30 | ecosystem: Environmental > Aquatic > Marine > Intertidal zone >... | reverse complement strand
GTGGAATGTATTTTTCCGGCGGCCATGAAGGAATGCAAACCGATCTGTTGAAGGATGCTCAGAGCAACCTTTTGGATACATTGGCAAATATGCGCTATGGTGATGAACAGGCCCGGCGCGACCTTGAGGCAACCAGGGAAGCCCGGCGCTATGACACGCTTGGAAATGTTCTTAATACCGGTTACGGTCAGCAATACGGTGATATTCAAACAGCGCAGGATATAGGCAGAGAGCGCGAAGGGCGGCAGTTCTCGGCAATACCCTTGGCAATGGATATGGGCACGACTCAAGATGAACTGGCGCTCAATAGAGTGGCTGCAGGTCAGCAATACGGAGAGCTTCCGAGGACACTCCAGCAGCAGCAACTTGATACCAACTTCTCTGAATTCTTGCGGACACTGCCGGAAAATAGCCCTCTATTGCAGTATGCCCTTGATTATCTCAATGCCCAGGGAACAAAGACAGCCAAGACCAGAACCGATGAAACTCAGACCGGGTTGATGAGTAAGGTCAGCGCAAGCTATGGAATGCCGCAAAACACATAGGAGATAGAAAATGGCATCATGGTTGGACTATATAAAATATCTGAGAATGAAGGAATTGTATCCACGGGAAGACGCTCAGAAAAGGCTTGAAGCAAGATTTGGCCAGGCTGATGCATTCGGAACCCCGATGATGCCTACTGCCCAGGATCTAATGGACTATCAGACTGCATCGGCGGGTGTCCAGTGGCCGAAAGAGCGCCTATCAAATGACGAACTTAGTCGTATTTCCCAGGATATAACAGGGGGTACCGATATCGCCGTCAATGCCCCTTCCGAGGTTATTGCTAAACCCCTATCGGCCAGGGAGAAAATGGAACGCCAGGCGCAAAGTGAAGCAGCGGCAAGTAAATCTAAGTGGGGCTCGATTATGGATGCCCTGGGGCAATTTTCTCAAGAACGTGATGTCGATATGTCCAAAGATGATATGTTGGCAAATATCGGCATAAAAAGAGCGCCTACAAGCGATAAAGAGACATGGGGCGAATCATACGAAGGCCCTGGAGGTAGCCGTTTACAAAAATCGAATAAAGGTCAGGAAAGAGCCGTTCTTGGGCGCCAGCCGGGTTCCGGTGGAGGCGAGAAGATGCCGGAGTCCGTCAAGCAGGCCCAGCAGGTTGTCTTAAAATTCGCAAATCAAGTCAATCCTCAGATGGCAATGGCATTGGCCATAAATCCGGCATTGGCATCTGATCCGAACATGAAGGCAATGATTTCTTCTCAGGTTCCTGAAGCTTACCGGCCGCTATTCAATAACGCCATGGCTATCGTTCAAAATTACTATATGAATCAATCAGCCGTATCAGGCGGCAACGATCCGTTTGGCATCAGATAATGAATCTCCTACAGTTCAGAAAAAAGTATCCTCAATATGGCGACATGACGGACGAACAGATCGCCAAAGGAATACACAAACGCTATTATCCTGATCTTGACTTCGGTGATTTTTCTAAACGTATCGGTTACACCCTGGGTGCCGCGCAAGAAACCCCAATGGATGAAACCGAAAAAATGCAGCGCATGACACCGGAGCCAAGAGCCCCAGCCGGCCAGATGGCGCCGGGTAACATTGATCTTTTAAATCGGCCGCAGGTGACTAACCCGGATGGTAGTATAAGCACGGTTCGTTCTATGGGTATTGGTGTCCCTGGGGCTGAAGCCGTTATTCCGACAATAGGACCGGGCGGGGAAAACTGGACTCCTGACCAGGCTATTGATAATTTTAGATCAACTGGTCAGAACTTTGGACTTTTCAAGGATATCCCCAGCGCTGATGCTTATGCTCAACAGCTTCATGAGCAACAGGCAAGGCAGATACAGCCTCCCGTCTCGAGTGGGGCAATGGATTATTTGGCAGCGGAGAACCCGACAGCGCCGGCACCGGCCGGGGTAAATCTTGGAAGCCCTATGGACATTGTTGAAACAGCAAAACGCCAAGGCTCACTGGCTGCAAAATCATTTAACGAAGCAACGGCCGGCTTTATGGACCGTCTCGATAAAATGGCAACCAAGGTATCTGAAATAACAGGTATGGAAAAGGGCGGGCTTTTTGAGGCTGCAAAAAATAGATACCTTGCCAATGCCGAAACGTGGAACAAGCGGGCTGGTCAATATGGTTTAACCGATGAAATTGTCGGCGAAATTATCGGCAGCGCTGTCCCTGGTGTGATTGAATTTAGCATGGGGCCTCTTTATTCCGGGGCTACCGGTTATGCCGAAGGCGGCGTAAAAGAAGGAGCCAAGCAGGCCGTTGAACGCGCTGTGCTTGGTAAAATATTACATGCCGTCAATACCCTTAAGATCCTGCCGAGAACATTAGCCGGCGCCGCGGTAGGGGCCACGGAAGCAGCGGCCAGGGGCGAGGATAAAAGGGGCATTGCCAAATCTGCAGCGGCCCTCGGATTATTCAGCGCATCAGCAATCGGCGGCAAAAAAACAGGTATAAAAGAAGCTGGGCAGGAATTTTCTGAAAGTATCAAACCACCTGATATTGAAACAGTTCCACGTGGAACAATTGGCGAAACGACTTTGAGGCCACCTGAAATAATGACGGGCAAGCCGGAGTTCTTAGGTGGCGAGGAAGTTTCTGGAAAAATCCCTGAAATGCCGGAGATAGGACCAGATACCCCAGCATTTTTCGGTGGTAAGCGTACTATGCCAGATGTTCCAAGACCAAGGGAATATCCAACAACGCCTAAAAGAGTGGCCAAACGTCTTAATGATCCAAGAAAATTAATACGGCACGTTCTTGATATAACAGAAAATAATTCAGAATATGATTATGACCGACTCAAGATAGACGCCTGGAAATATAGTGACAAAGCGATAAATGATGCCTCCGACATTTCAAACCCAGAAATGTCGAGAAAACTTGTATTTTTATCTCGTGCAATGAAACGTTGGGCGATCACTCCAGAAGCTGATAGAGATGCAATTCGTAGTATTTTAAAATCTGAGCAAGGCGCGCAACAGAATCTGAGAGAACAGCGCGACAAGCGCAGCCCAGAGCAGATGCTTGGCGAGAAATCGGTTGCCCCTACTGAATACCCAACAACGCCTAAAAGAGTGATCGACCGTCTTGTTGACGAAGCTGATTTGAAACCAGGTGAGTCGGTTCTTGACCCGACAGCAGGCACCGGAGAGGTCGCACAGTCCATTAAACTGAAAGAGCCTGGGGTAAGTATCGCCACAATGGAGATTGACCCTGATCTGAGGGCCAGGCTTTCCGAGCAGGGGCAAAATGTTAAAGGATCAGACTTCCTAAAGGATCAGGGAACCTATGATAAGATTGTTTTGACCCCACCATTTGAAAATGACTTTGCCCATGTCGAACACGCGGTTGACAGGCTCAACCCTGGTGGCAAAGCCGTTGCTCTTATTTCTGATCAAACGGCTCAAAGCGATAATTTTAAAACATGGGCAAGTTCTGTTGGCGCGAATGTCAAGCCCGTGCGTTTGCCGGGGTTCCCCTATGATGGAAATATTGTCACGATTGAAAAGCCGAAAATGTCTGAGCCTGGGATGGCGCCCGAAGAAGGTCAAACAACACCACCAAGGTCAGAGTCTTACGAAGCTTCCAATGTTATCAAGCCGCCTACTCAAGCAGTGGCCACGGAAAGACAGGCACCCCAGGAGATTGAAACCGGCCGGCGCCATAGCGCGATAATCAAGAAAATGGAAGACGCCTTCCAAGCCCCTGTCAGGGTCGGTAAATTCCGCACCGATAGAGGCAGGCGGCTAGGAATTTATAAGCCCTATGAAAAAGTCATTCGTGTTATTTCTGCAAATGATATCGGTACAATCGTTCACGAAAACGCTCATCATATCCAAGACATTTTAGGCTGGCCGAGAAACCATAGCTTTGCAAAAGAAGTGCGTGACATGGCTTATGAGGGTGCAAAAAATATCAACCGTGAAGGATTCGCGGAGTTTGTGCGCGAATATGTTACCGATGAGCAAAGCGCAAAAAGCAAGGCTCCGACTTTTTATAAAGAATTTGAGGAAAAGCTTTCCAAGCGTCCGGACTTTCAAAATGTGATTATAGAAGCAAGGCAGGCCTATAATGATTATAAGGCTGCGCCCTCAGTTTCTAAAGTCGGGTCATTTGTCGTTCGCGGTAAAGAGGGTGATAAACGTCGATTCCCAACCATGGGTAAAATCTATACTGAAATCAAGGACAGCCTTTATCCGGTCAAAAAAGTTGTTGATATCGCCAAAAAGCAAGGCGGGGAGATTGCCTTCAAAGATGATCCTTATATCGTTTCACGCCTTCTCCGCGGCTGGGCCAGGAAAGCGGAACAATTCATAAAACATAGGTCATTTCAATATGATGAATCCGCGCCTGACGGTGTTGAATTTACCGGAGATGGTCTGATAAGTATTTTAGCGCCTATCGAGCGTAAAGGGAAAACAAAGCAGCTCGATACTTATCTATTCGCAAAACGCGCCTTAAATGATTCACGGATTCAAAAAGGATTTGATAGGATTTTATCCGTCAATGATTTCAAGCAAACCGTAAAGGAGCTTGAGCCCGAATTCAAGGAAACGGCAGAGAAGCTTTACAAATACAATGATCAACTTCTTAGTTATCTTGTTGACGCCGGGCGTATAGGCGAGGAGACAGCAAAAGGCATACGCGCCAAGAATCTGTTTTATGCCCCACTCTATAGATTGATTGAACAAGAGGCCTCCGGTGCGCAGGGATTGGGAAGGTCAGCAAACAACGTTTTCAATCCAATCAAAAAACTTAAGGGTTCGTCAAGGGATATAATAAGCCCTACTGAAAATATTTTGAAAAACACCTATGCCATAATCAACGCTGCCGAAAGAAATAGACTCGGCAATGCTTTGATGAAATTATCAAAGATAGAGGGGATGGGCAAGTATATTGAAAAAGTACCCTTCCCAATGCGGCCGACCAGGATATTGAAAGAGGATATTGCAAGGCTTTTATCAGGAATAGAAGGCGCAGACCGTGTAAGCCTTGAGAGCCTTCCTGAAAATATTATAGCAAATTTCCGGCCGCAATATCGTGCCGGTGCCAATGAAGCCATTTTCTACAAGAACGGTAAGCCGCAGCTTTATCAGCTCGATCCTGAACTTTACAAGGCCATAAGCAGCGTCAACGGATCTGAAATAAACTTGCTTATCAAAGTTCTGTCTTATCCTGCCAAATGGTTGCGGGTCGGTGCCACAACATTCAGCCCTGAATTCGGAATAAGAAACCCCATGCGCGACCAAATGACCGCATGGATTCAAAGTAAATATGGATTTACTCCAGGCATAGATTTCCTGCGCGGTTCCTATCATATTCTTAAAGCTGATGATGTTTGGCAAAAGTTCAATGCATCAGGGGCGGCACATGCAGCTATTGTGTCTATGGACCGCAATTATCTTTCAAAAAATCTTCGCAGGATGCTGCGCGAGAAAAAATTTAAAGGCCTTGTTTTAAATCCGCTTGAATTGTTTCAAAAGTTTTCAGAACTAACCGAGGAAGCAAGCCGGGTAGCTGAATTCGCAAAGGCGATAAAAAAAGAAGATGGCGGCCTTGAAGGATTGTTCAAGGGCGGCATGGCAGGCCGTGAAGTTTCATTGGATTTTGCACGTACCGGTGGGCCAGGCGCCCGGGCAGCAAACATGATTTCGGCATTTTGGAACGCCAGGCTTGAAGGCCTTGATAAAATGTCCAGAACATTTAAGGAGCAACCAATTAAAGCCGCGTCAAAGGCCTTCCTTGGTATCACGCTGCCTTCAGTCATGCTCTGGTGGCTGCAGAAAGATGATCCGGTTTACCAGGAGCTTCCCAGCTGGAGGAAAACTTTATTTTGGAATTGGGTATTTCATCGTGAAAATAAGGATCCCTTTGTTTTATCGCTGCCCAAGCCGTTTGAATACGGACTTGTTTTTGGAAGCATGCCAGAAGCTGCGCTTGATTGGGCATATCGAGACAATCCAGCCATGTTTAAAGAGACTGCAAAATCAGTCGCAAAAACGTTTGATCTTGTCCCGATCCCGACAATAGCCATACCGATTGGTGAATGGTGGGCTGAAAAGAGCTGGTTTTTCGATCGGCCTACTGTCCCTCGGGATAGAGAAGATCTTGAACCTGTTTTACAATATGGACAGCGCACAAGCGAAACGGTTAAGCTTGTCGCAAGGGCGATGGACAAGGTTCCAGGCCTGCGTGAGATAGCTTCCCCCTCAAAAATAGAAAACCTGATCCAGGGCCTTACGGCAAGCATGGGCCGGACAGGTCTGCAGGGTATGGATTGGTTACTTAAAACAACAGGTGTAATAGATGTTCCTGAAGAACCGGCCGCGACCGTTTCGGATATGCCTGGTATAAGGGCTGTTTTTGCAAGATATCCAAGCGCTAATACACAAAGCATCGAAAGATTTTATGATAAATATAACGATCTTAAGCGCGGCTTTGAATCTGGTAAAGAACGCGCCGGAATACGCGGGGCAGGAATAAAGGGAACCGGTTTCGGAAGTGTCTACCCAAAAGAAGAAGCAACGGCTAAAACGTTATCATTATTGCGTAAAATGGCTAAAAAAACATATGAAGCGGATATTGACGGAGCAGAAAAAACCAAACTACTAAATAATTATTACGTTGCAATGATGAATGCAGCTCGTCTATATTTCAACTTAAAACCCTATACGGAGTAAGCCAATGGTAGCCGGAATCAAAAAGACATATTCTGAACTTACTGCACTGCAAAGGACTGTTGCTGCTGGTGTCCTCGTTGTGTGCATTACGGCTTTTATCAGCTGGCTTACTGTAAGCACTCTGAGAGCAAGCGACCATCCAAGAAGATTGGACAAGATAGAAAGTCGCAATGAGAGCAAGGATAAAGCCTGGATTGAAATTGAAAAACATTTTATGCGCATAGAAAATAGAATGAATGAAGACAGGAAACTGGCTGAGATGAATTATTGGTATCTGCAGCGCATGTCAGATAAAATGTTTGGGGAAAACTATTTATCACCACCGCCTAATATTTATCATAAAGACTAATGCTTATATATTTAACAGAAAGATTCTATCAAAAATATTCCTAAAATTATTCCATCCTTGAATCAATAAATCAAAATACAGCGCAAGACTCTTTTAAAGTATGTGGTCGGTCTATGATTCACAGCAATGCATCTGAGTCTATTTTAAACAATCTGTCAGAGATTGCATCAATGCTCGATGAGCTGGCCAATGGTGATCTTGGCAATATTGATTGGGCTATCGGGATTGATGAAGTTGCTTTGCATATGCGTTTTGCCAGGAACGCACTTGTTTATTCCTTAAAATCTGAACAAAGGATTAAAAAAAAAGGGGGTGAATTTAAAAATGTGGAACAAGATAGTGACGGATAGAAACGAATTTTTAAAAGCAAAAAAGGAAAACCTATCAGAAACGCCGTCTTTGCTTTATGTAGGAGGTTACAAATATCAGTCACGCAACGCAATGGTTTATAATGTTTTTATCTACCCTGAAAAAGATATCATTACAGATTTGATTATTTTGCGTTCAGACGGCTGGCTGTGGGTTTCTCCTTATTTCGCGTGGGACGGCTGCAGCGGACCCACTTGGGATGATTCTACCAATATGCGCGCCGGCCATTGCCATGATGCGCTTTATGCGCTGTTCAGGATGGGGTTGCTCGATTCGGGTAAATGGCGCCATGTGGCTGACGATAATCTTCACAGGCTCATGGTCAAAGACGGAGCGTGGAAAATAAGGGCCGGCTATTACCGATGGGCTGTGAATCATTTCGCTTCATTCGCCGCGGATCCTGGGAATCAAAAAAAGCCGAAGGTCGCACCAAAAAATTGAATAAATGATACGGTCGATCTTTCATAAAAGAAAATGCCTGAAAAAGCACAGAAAACTTGAAGACGAACGCGCCGCGCATGAGGCGTCTTATGCGATGCTTAAAAACAGAGGATACGGCAAGTCTAAAGGCGCAATAGGGTTGCTTGAACATATTTTATATTGCAAACAAAGATCACGACATTTTTTAAATCAATCTAAGATTAGAAGGAGAAAGTCATGCTAAAACAATGGATTTTATTATTTATCGTTATCTTGGCGGCAATCTTTTCAATGATTGCTTTCAATGGCTGCAGTCCACAGCAAAGCGCTACGCAACAAATCATTGACCAGGGGGGAACACCGTTTCAGATAGCACAAGCCATCTATCTGGACGCTCAGAGAGCTTATATCAATGTCCTGGCATCTTACTTGACCAACAAGAAAGAGCTTGAAGAATCGAACCAGAAGGCCGCTGACGATATAAAATATGAATTCAACAGGCTTAATGATTTGTTGAACGAATTTAAAGAATACGCTGCGCTTGGTGAATATCAAAATATGGACACATTACATTTCAAAGGCTTTCTTAATGCCATCAGCATCAGGATAGCTAAAGAAATAGAAAGGGGGAATTGACATGGGTGAAATATTAGACACCGTTATTGCCGTGAATGCTGTTGTTGATCTGATTCTACGGTTTCAGGAAATGGGGATCAAAATTGATCTTGACAACTTGCCGGATGAAGTCAAAAAAGCCGAGGCCGAAAGGGAACGGTTGAACCAGGAATTGAACAGCTAAATAAGAATTAACAAAAATAGATGAAGGGCCGCTTTAACGAGCGGCCTTTTTTTGTTCTGCGATTAATGAATCAACATGATTTTTCAGGGACATTCGTTTTTCACGTACCACGCCAATAAGATCTGATGCCATGTCATCTTCAAAATTGCTGTCTCCGGTAAGGTTGGCTATAGCATCAAGGAGGTTGTCTACAGCATCAAGGAGGCGATCACATGCGGCGAGTTTTATTTTTGTATTCTCGATCATGGTTTCATAATCTGGTTTGCAGCATTCCATTTTTGATGCAGGCTTGTCATTCAGAACATCATACTCTGAACTTGGGTTTTCTTTTAACATAACTCTCTCCTTTTTCGGTTTGGTTGTTTATTCAAATATATTCGAACTCTATCCTATTAACGCCTTTATGTGGCTTGCACTTATTGGCTGCGCAGAACATATTGACAAATTCGCGTGGACTCATTTCCGGAAATCCTTCAAGGATACAATCGGCCGCAGTTATTTTATTTAATGGCTCCTTCCGGCGAGAGACGACCCTGATTAAACAAATGCGCTTAACCTTTTCCCCCTTCTTGAGACCCTGCGCCTTTTCGACAGCCTGCAGGATATCGCCAGGTTTCAGGAAGGCCCATCCTACGCGACGTGTGACCGTTTTTTCACGACGCCTTACTTGCTCGGTGGTCAGTGAGAAGCTCATCATCCTTGGCATAATAATCCCCTTTGTTATTATTTTAGCGCGGCCGCCCGCCGCACCATAAAGCGGGCAGCGCTCAATATCCTGAGTTGACCAGCATGCCTGTTTTGAGAGTTATAGGTGCTCGCATGGTCGCGCTAAACCTTGTTTAAATATTCTATCAATTGCCGGCCGATATATTCCGTGTAAGCCGGGGGGATGGCTTCTTTTAGTTCGTCCCTTGTCATCCAATCGATACCCATGGCCTCTTTAGCTTTTTCTACTCCACTGAAATGTCCAACAACATGCATAAATTCATATTCTTTCGTAGGCCTCCCCATTTTGGCAAGAGGGAATAAGTGTTCTCCATGATATGGAATATTCAGTTTTATAGAGCTTTCAAAAATTCTATGCCTATAAACCTTTAAACCAGAAAACATTTGACCACAAAGAAGATATGCTCCTTTAAGTGGGGCGCCAACTACATTTTCAATGATGTATGGAATTTTGCACTTTAACAATAATTCCCTTAGTTCAGGTATATAATTTACGTGCTCATAATTATTAATCCGCTGCGCCAACGTAAATGCCTGGCATGGGGGGCTTGCGTGCACCACATCGAACCCATCCAATGGGTATTCCAAAGCGTCTTCCATGTGAAACTCAAACGGATAATTCTTTTGGGGTTTAATATCCACGCCCACAACCTCAAACCCTGCGCGATGATATCCCATAGATGCGCCACCAGTCAGGCGCCGCAGAAAAGATCAAGAAGTCTTGGTCTATTCTTTGGCATTTGCATTACCTCCTTTCAACGTGTCACAAATTGGTTGTGGTGCTGGCTCGGTCGCGCTAATCCTTGATTTTTTCGATTGACCTCAGCACATAACCTCGTACATTAGGAAGATCAGCAGCTTTTGCCTCATAAAAATACTTTTTAACTTCATCCTCGTCTTTGGCCTCGAACTCAAAAACCCTAATGCTTGCTTTAATACGTTGATTTATATTGATAGGCTTAAATGGGTTATGCCCCCTGCCGTTAATAGGTTTTTCTATTTTTACCTTAAATTTTGGCATTTTATCACCTAAAGCCCTTCGATAATTCCCTGGGTCATTTAAATTTAATTATAGGGTAAAAGTTTCGGCATTTTTCCGGTTTCATAAGCGGCTGAAATCTGAGGTTTCATATATTCTCCAACCGTCATACCATCCGGCAATACTATATTAGCCATAAATTCATCGTCAAACACAGTTATTCCTGTTTCAACAGCTTCTAATTTAGCTTTGATTACAAGCGCTAAAGCTCTCCATCGCTGCCTACAGCTTTTCTCCCAGGCTTTATATGCTTGTTCAGTATTTCTAAGATTCCCGCGTCCCGGAGTCCTTGTAAATTCTTTATCTCCTTTTTCAGGTAGATCCAATATGAACTTAATTTGACGACCAAGCATACGAAAACCAATCATGGCACGTTTGGCATCCCATCCAGTTATAAATTGATCTGCACCATATCTTTGCAATATTCGTTCTATTTCTGCTTTTGACTTTTCTACTGAAACTGTTGTGTTTTCTGCATAAACCATCTGTGCATTTCCTCTATTTTATATTATCAATACAACTATCCATTCCATCACCTAAAATCCTTCGATAATTCCCAGATCTCTGAGATTTCATCCTGGGTCATTTCTTGTTTTGCAAACGCGCTGCCAGCAGCCATCCATTGATGATAGGCTTTTCTTGGTGTTGGGTTTTGGTGATTTGTGTCTTTCATGCCAACCACCCACGCACAATTATCTCATGTATAATTGTCGCAGCAATTATCAGTAGAACTACGGTAATAAATACCATTATTGTTCGCCGAGTCGTCTCATCTATGTGAGTGCTGGTAGTAATCGTCCGCAACGCTATTAAACACCATATTAACAGCAAATACGCTATCATCTGCCCGGTTATAGACCATTCCGTCATCATGTCACACTCCCGGCTTGGGTTTCATGGTCAGATACTTCTTGTCGATGATATCCCTGAGATTCTTGTTCTCTTGATTGAGTTCGACTATTGACCGACCCTGATCGTTTATCAATGAAGTCATGCTGCTTATTTTAATCCAGCCGTAGAAGGCCAGGACGCCAAGGATGATGATAGCTGCCGCAATTTTCATAGCTTCCGTCACTCTTCGACATGCAATGAGATGGTAATTTCTTCGCCAGATTGAAGGCGTTCGATCAATCCTTTATGTATTATACCCAAATTAGGATATTTGCGCAATTTATCTACACGCATTAGAAAAAATGCGTCTTCATGCATTACGCATAGAAGATAGTCCTTATCAGGTGAATAGACCTCAACCATGGAATTGTCATGCTCATTGAGCTTTAATAGCATTTTCATGTTACTGTCCTTTTCGGATATATTGGATGTTTTTAAATCACCCAGGCGGCGTGTAACAATGTCCTATGGCTGACTTTTTCTTCCGGCATATATCCCCTTTCCGCTGTTCTTATGGTTAATATTATGCCGCCTGGGTGAAAATTAATCTGCCGTTTTTTTCTCAAAGTTAAGGTAAATTGAAGAAACAGACCACAGCCCCCATTCCAAGCTCCCGTAACCATGGCGGTCGATCATCTTTAAATCGTCACCTTCTCCGCGCACGTTATCCCACATAGGATAAGTGGCGGTTTCAAAGGCAACTCCGGCGTTATATCCTCGCCAGAATCTGCCCTTCGCGCCGAGTGCTTTTGCCGCCCAACCGACGCCGTTTGCAGCAAGGAACCCAGCGCGGCCGAACCAAGCCGCTTCCGCATCGGTGAGTTCATCGTTTGTTATTTCGCTGAGGCCTTCGAAATGGAGCTCATGCCCCATTATAGCCATCGCCACGAAATGCCCGGCAGCATGGACAACGAATGCTGTTCCGACACCGGCCGCCATTTCCATGGTAGGATGCTGAAGGTCTTCGCCCCGGATCCCGTTATAGGTGTAATTGGCACAGCCGAACAGCAATAAAATGCAAATAATCGTACCGAAAAATATAATAAATCTCATTATGTATTCTAATGCCCTTAGAATATCGCCAAGAATTTTTATGATTTTTTGGTGCTCATTCATTTTCAACCCTCCCCGCCTGATCAATTAAGTTTAATCCATGACGCGAACCGCTGGGTAGATTAAGGTTCCGTCGAGTTTGGCTGCTGTACAAGCGCTAAGAAGCTGACAAAGATCGTTTTCATGGTTACTTGCGCGGATAGTTTTTGCCAAATCCTTCCAAAAGATCCTGATTGTCAATGCCCCAAAGCTTTTCGGCCTGTAGCGTTTGAGTTTGATCGCTCGGCCTATTGGAAGGACTCGTAGGATTATTGGGCTTTTGTATTCATGTCTTTCGGCATACTCTGCCGCAGACTCTCGTGTGTCAAATACCCAAATTCCGGGTGCGGATTTCGAAGGGACTACGATTTCGCCTCTTGGGTAGTGTAATTGGTATTGTGGGCAAGTAACGAACAGAGAATTTCTGTAGCCGTTTGTTACTTTCCATCTTGATATAGCCATTGTTTGGCTCCCTCACTTCATCGATTAAAACCTAAAAATCAGTCTTCCTCTTTGTTAAGATATAAGACGATCTTATCCAGGCCTTGGCAATCCTTGCACCCGGGTAAGCCTTCCGGTGGGGTGCTTTTCTCGATCAGATCGCGGTACTTTTGCATGAGTTCAAGGACATATTCCTGGTCCTCGGCAATTTCCAGGCATTTCACCCGGAATGCCATTAGGAACCCACCCTCTGCCACGACTTTTACTTCATTTTCCATGGCATCGTTTAAGCTGAGCGGTTCGCAGTAGCATAGTGGCATATCGATAACATTGTATCCGTTAATTCCACCGATCCATTTGTAACCGTTTTGCTGGACGCGGTACATAGGCAGCAATTTGTCTTGATTCTCGGTGTACTTGGCCGTCTTGTAGTCAGGCATAACGTGATAGGTATTCTGACCGTCAGCGATTTCATAGAAATCATCCGGAACACCCGAAAGAGTTATTCCACTGGCCGGATCGAACCTGGTGAATTTAGACCAGTGGGGAACCTTAAGCCATCTTTTCGCCGTCGCGATATGCGGCATGTTTGTTCTGATCCAATAGGATGCCGGATCGTTTCCCCTCAGATAAGCATCGAATATCATATGCATGACATGTTTCGTGTAGGCGTCAATGGTAGAAAAAATACCAGGGAAAATCTGAAACGGCACCTTTTTGATTTTGCGTTTTACCCAGAAGCAGCGCGGGCAGAAATCTGGAAGCGCCATGGCGCCCAGGTCTTTTGCTGAAATACGGATTTCTTTGTTATTCTTCATAATAGTTTTTCTCCTTTACAACACACCGCATTGTTTAAGATGTGATATGGTTAATATCGAGTACTTTACTTCGATATCTGAATTGAATTCTTCTAATTGAAGTTTATTATTTTTCAAATGTGGTAATGCGATTACAAATATTTGAGATGCTTTGACGACCCCTTCTCTATATCCTATCGTTCCGGGTGTCGTTTTCTCTGTGAATTCTTTTTTTAAATCATTCCAGAACATTTCTACCTCGTTGCATAAACCGGCTTGCCGGTCAAAGCTTCGATCTCTTTGACAAACAAATCGGCGTTAGAGTTAGAGCGGCTCATGTGTATTAAAAAGATCTCTCTAACCTTGCTTAAATCATTTGCCTGCAAGAACTGCTTGCATCTTTCCAAGTTCATGTGGCTGCGGTACAAACGCTTCCTGCGTTCCGGATCAAGTCCGGGGTGAAGTGTGCGCTTATCCCAATTGCACTCAATGGCGATCAGCGTCAGCCCCTGAAATCTATAATGAATGTAAAATGTATCTGTTGCGAACAGCAGCTTATCGGTTCCATCTGTTACAAGGTAACCGAGGGACCCCGGGCAATCGTGTTGTGTTGGAAATCCAACAGCTGACCATCCTGCCACCGTAAATTGCTTCAACGGTTCAATGATATTGATCCGATGATGATCGGCAATGTTCGTGCCCTCCGCTGTTTCAGCGCTCATAAAACAGTCGATTCCGGATTTTGCCAAGTCACGCACACCGGATAGGTGGTCCATGTGCCGATGAGAAACAAGAACACCATCGACTGTGTTGAGTTTGAAGTTCAGGGCCTGTTTGATTTTGCGGATTGATACTCCGGCATCTATGATCAGGGATCCCCTGGAATTGATCACCTGATATAGATTGCCGGAGCTGCCGCTATGGTGGGGGATGAATTGCATTTTTTTATTTGTTTATTTGGCAAGCCCCTCACGGTTGGATATCGGTGCTTCTCCGACTTGCGTTTTCTGCGTGAGCCCACCGGCAGGCCGCCACATCTGCCGCTTTTTGCTGCTTGCCTGTTTAAAGTTATCTACCTGATTGACAGGGATTCCCGTCAACGAGTAGACATCCTGAATGCTGGAAGACACGCTCCATTGCATGACCTGCGATGCCCATTGACAGGGTACGAATGAAACGACCCTTCGTACAGACAGGGCGCTGTTTCCCTGTTTGATATTTTGTGGAATAATTGTCCACCATCGGTAGTCATTGGAAAGATCCAGTCCATCCAGTGGGTTCCTTTTTTGTTGCTGGCTGTGCTGATTATAACGGCTTAGGCGAAACCTCAGTTGAGGTACGTGTGGGTTTATTTTGGACCGTTTTTATTGGCGGTTGCATGCCGGTTCTGCTTTTGTTCGCCCTCTTGAGTCCATGCCTCTTAGACCACCATCAGTAGACCACACGGCTATAGTTTCCTACACAGCCAGCAAGCTAAGTTAATAAGGCGCCGCTTCTTCTGCCTGCTCCTGCTGTTCTTCGTCCTGGGCTTCCTGTTTTTCTGACGGATCCTGCTGCGCACCGTAGCCGCTGCCTTGTGATTCGGTTGACGCCTTGGTGTCTGTCAGGGTTTCGTGTTTAACGTCGATCACATCGCCCTGGTTGGCGTATTCGTCGGCTTCTGTGTCGGCCGTATGTTCGATGCGATCCAACTCGGTGGCTTCAACATGGTGATAGGCAGCGTTGAGCTTTTTGGGATCCAGCGGTATATGTTTGACCGTTTTGATAACGATGGTCTTGAACCGCATTGCTTCGGGGTGGGCTTCCCAGATTGTACTTGTTGGAGCGGCTTTTTTCGATTTAACAAAATCGCTCTCAGAAACAATAACGAGCTTGTTTTTTGATGGGTCGCTGTAAATGATGTAACCGAAGCCCCCGATCACTTTTCCGCGATTGAACGGCTGTTTGATTTCAAATTCATAATTATCACCTTCGCTTCCGACCGACCGCATGATAGGGACAAAGACATCAGTTTCATGAACCAGGGAATAAATTACATCCTTCGGTTTTTCTATCGACATTTCCCGGTGATAATAGTCTTTGCCGACATACCCGACTGCAAGATCCAAATCGTATTGACCTGTTTTTCCGTTCAGATACGGGACGATATGCAGATGGTTGGGGATCAGAGCATCAAGGCCGAGTTCTATTCTATGCACCGAATCGACCGCAAGCTTGTTCATATTGATGTTGTTCCAAATGACCGGCGTCTTTTTGTCCTGGCCCTTTTTTACCCTGTCTGCTTCAAGGGCTTTCAAGGCGTGATCAACCTTGATGAAAAGATGCTGCGCCAGGCGGCGCTGGTGGTTGGTCAGATTGATAGTGCCGATTTCCTGGCCGAATTCACGAATCACCATATCAGTGAACCGTTGCGATTGCGATCTGACCGGCGCAAGCTGGCCGGCTTCGTTTTGCTTGGCTTCCTTTTTTTTTGCTGGTTGTCTTGCCATTTTGTTTCTCCTTAAGTTACTGTTTTTAAAATTGTATGATGTTGCATTTACTATGATATGTTAATCCCAACGGTCAATGCGGTATTCAATGCCGTTGATTCTGATATGAGAACCAATGGCGCAAATCCCGCAGGCTGATGCTTCATTCATCCCGGTCAGTTCTCTGCTTTTTGAAAATGCCTCTATAGTTGAGCGAATTTCATGAATATCAGATTTGAGCATTTCAGGAAATAGCGCCAGAGAAGAATCTCTCAAGTCAACACACCCTTCCAGGATAAACATGGATTCATTCCCATAATTCGATTTTGCATCAAACCACGCGTCCGGGTATAGGCAGACCGCAGTTACGTCACACCATGCATTTGGCGAAAGTGACCAATCTTCTGCGTTTGACCAACAAGCGTATCTGTACCATGAGACAGGGTTTCTTCTTTCAGGATTATCCCATTGTAAAATTGGTGGGGCATCGCCATTTGTGGCCGTTACCAGAGCAATAAAATCACCGTTATATGGCACTTTGACTTTAATTTGTTTTGCATCTGGCAAGATTTTTTCAGAGAATTTAACCCACGTTATATCCATCGGTGGTACTACTATCGGCCCGGTTTTTTTTGCCTTCAGATGGCCAAACACACCCGAACGACTTTCAGGCTCGATACGAGAAGGTTTCCACAGGGCCTGTACTTCGTCAAGGCGGGCAAACCTGCGTTCAAGAGAAGACGCGATCCCGAGTTTTTCAACCAATTTTTCGGCCTGCTCAATATTGCCGACCCTTGGCGCGGCCTGTGGCCGCTGATATCGTAACGGATGCATTTTTTCAGCAAATCTTTGGGAAACCTGGTCAAAATTCATTCCAGATGCGATATCTTCTAATAACGTGCCCGCCATCGAGCTGCGAATATGGCAGAAGCCAGCCGGAGCCGTTGCCACAGCAGACCATATTATGTTTGTCTTGTTCTTCCCATTGTTGATCGCACCATAAAGATCACACAACCATTGAACCGGTCCTATAACCTTTTCGCTTCTATAAAGCGCTTCAGACTTCAATAGCCTTAACGCTTCATTAAGATGTTCTATGCTGAAAGCCTTTAGCGCTCTGATGACATTTTTGAAATCATCTTTCTTCTCGGCCATGGCCTGCCCGGAATTCTTTGAAAATCCGTGATGCATAAACGGATATTTCTTAGACCAATCAGGCTCAATGTAAAAATGCCTCCATTGGCCTGTCACGGGTTGGCCCCATACTTTTTCAGATGATAGAAAAACACCTGTTACCTTTTGTGATGAAACGTATTCCTGCATTGCCTTTATTGATTTGGAATACAAATCGTGGTCTATTTCTGTGTTCCATATCGCCGAAGATGTATGGCCCATTTTGTCTATTGTGACAAGCCCACCGAACTTCTTGATAAAATTCTTGCAGGCATGGCAATTATGGTATTGCCGCTGGTCTTCAGGGAAATTGACAAGATAGATATCGAATAACCTATCAGTGTTAGTGGTGAACAATGGCCCGTGTATTGATTTGAATCGTTCGTTGATTTTTCCCAGCAAATTATCATAGACACGATCATTATGATTGCCCATTACCCCAGAACCATCGATTTGTGTTCGCATTGTCGTTTCTCCTTATTCAATTCTTAGTTGTTTATCTTCCTTTTTCACAACAAGCCTGATCTGCTGGCCGATGGTCGGCAGGAGTTCAACAACAGATTCGGCCCGGTCGATGAATCGTGGAAATTCTATCCCGTGATGGAGAGAAAACGCATTTCCGATATCAATATCAAGATTGACCTGTCCGGCCGTGTTGACAGCCCCGTAGGGCACACCGTTGAGCGTGGCGATACAGCACGGCTCGATACCGTCATTTGTCACATTCTCTTTAAACATCTTGAACCTTGCCAGTTGGAATTTAGAGGAAACCGCCTCGTTGACCATGGCGGCCTGGGTGCGTTCAAATAGTTCTATCAGATGCAGATGCCCCTCAAGCTCGGCATAGCGTTCAGAAATCCTCCGTTCCTCTTTTTTCAATTCTGCAATCCTTGTCTCAGCTTTTTCTATGGTTTCAAAATCGCTGAGTTCCTTCTGCAGGCCTTCAATATGGCTGTCGATTTCATCGATTTCAGCCTGTGCTTTTGACACATCGGCCTCGGCGCCGGCCTGCAGGTCGGCTATTTCTTTTTCGATAGCTGTCTTGGTTTCAACCAAGGATTCACGTTCGGTATCTGGCTCTGTAGCATCTTGTTCCTCTTGTTCCTCATCGATCTCAAACTGCGTCACGGCTTCCAGGGCCTTGAGGTGTTTATGATGCAGAAGACTTTTTTCTACTTTGAGTTCATTGATCTTGAGCCCCAGCTCAATAATGATATTTTCAGATGCTGCTTTTTTCGCAGCATAATCTTTGCCGGTATCAACATTTGATTTCAGGCGCTGTGCTTTATCGGAGTTGAATGCAGCCGTCGCCTTGTCTCTAGCTTCGGTAACCTTTTCTTCAGGCAGGTCTTGGCCGCAGGTCGGGCAAATATTGTTTTCCTGGTCATGTTCAAAGGTTTCAGCGTTGATCTTTTTCCATGCTTCACGAAGTTCGGTCAACTTGGCAGCATAATTTTCAAGATTGGTTTCCTCTGCTTTTGCATCGCGCTGAAGATTATTCAGGGCATTGGCCTTATCATCCAATTCCCGCCCGATCTTATCAGCGGCCTGCTCAAGTTCGCGTTGTTTTTTATACCTGGCGCTGCCTGACTTTTGTTTTGCCTCGGCAATCCTGGTATCATGCTTCTGAATTTTTGCTTCAACTTCAGCAAGCTCTTTGTTCTTGATGGCTACCGCGCCGCCGTTCAGGATTGTATCAAGGCGTTGGGAGGCCACCTTGCGGTTGTCACGGGCCACGGCCATGACACTTGTAATGGTCTTCTTATCGCGGCGCCCTGTGCCCGACTCATTAATTACCAGGGTGCGCTCATTGATGCTGTTCGGGATTTCTTTAAGCCGGTCGTTGATTTTCGTTTTCTCGGCTTTGATGATGGACCGCTGATCATCGATGCTGTTTTTCCCCAGGATGCCGGGAAGCTGAGATAATTCCGGATTTGATTCAATCACTTTGTCTATGGTGACATCGCCACCGGCTATTTCTATAACCATTTCGCGGCGTTTTTTCCATGGAAACGCTTTATCATCATTGAAAAAGCTGGGATCGGTTATGATCCGTATGATGGTTTCATTGGGGCATAGGCCGGCAACCATTTTTCTAAACTCGGTCATGGTCTTAGGTACATCATTAATCCAATATGAAAAATCATTGCCGGTTTTAATCTTTTTAGACTGACCATGCGGCTTAGTCCATTTTTCCTTCATGGACTTTTTCAGAGTGATTTCTTCACCATCATGGTCTACAGCTGCTTCAACAACTGATTCGACACCATTGATGATATTATTGTTTTCATCGAGCGGCAGGATTTCATAATCCTGCCGGTTATCGGAATCCTTCCCGAACAGGAGCCAGAGAAAGGCATTTTTGATCGTACTCTTGCCCGTGCCATTAGCACCGTAGATAGACGTTGAAGCATTTCCATTCATCGAAAGATTAAACGATGAGATTCCCTTGAAATTTTTTAATAATAGGCTTTTAAGGTACATGACTCACATTCCTCTTTGTTGTATTTTATTTGTCTTTTCTTTATGCACAAACCCCTTGCAGATATGCCCAGCGTCGGGGAATTCAAAACAGTCCATGAGACACTCCATATCAAGCGGAAATTCCCAATCTTTCTTTGCATAAGTGTCTTCGCCTGGAACGCACAGACAGCAATCCTTGCATGATGCTTTACCAATCATGGTGTCAATCCTTCCTGAGGAAGCTTGGGCAGATCCATTTATCGCAATTGGTTTTCACGGCTATTTTTTCCTCTTTGGGCTGGATTTGAGTCAAGGGGCATTTGCTGCAATCAGGTTGCCGGTCCAGGAGCGTACACAAGGCACCCACCGCAAAGCCTATCAGCAGAAAAACCGCCATGTATCCAAAAAATTCTGGAGTAAAGCTCATGATATTACCTCCGCTGCTCCGCATTTTATTGCTTCTAAGAGGAAATCTTCAAAAGTAAAGAAAGTTATCTCAGATTTGCATTCTGGGATACGCCTGTTATCGCAATTTTGGCAGAATGCAGTGCCGATGGTCGAACAGTTTAGACATTTGTTTACGGTATCCATGATAAATCCCTTTTAAATTTTTCAATACTCAAAGGGTAAATCATCACACTGAAAGCCAGAAGCGCCGATATGCCCACCTCCGCCGAACGATTTGGCAATTACACTACAATCTATACCGGGCTTGTCAGTGTAAAGACTGACTGTCCATTTTTTAGCCGGAAGTGCCAGACGGGAGAAAGTAAGCATCACATCATATTTTTCATTATCCCAAACAGAGTCGAAAATTTTTGAATTTGTGAAACCTCTATTTAAGGCGATGGCCTTCAGACCATTAATTTCAGTTTCAAATGTGGCATAACTGCAAAGCTTGGCGTTTTGGCGCTTTTCGTATTCAAGTATTGTTTTCCCTGTTTCTACTATATCGGCAACAATACAAGCATCTTTAAAAAGAGGTTGCCACAATTCCTGATTGTCTGGCTTTGTATTTTCCTCGAACCGCATTCCATATTGAAATGGCAGTGTTGCGGGATTATGATGATCCCACACATCGTACTCAGCTAATAGTTGGACAGCATGTGGCACCTTAGTAGAGTGAAAATATTTCCAAGTGAGCGCACATGCACCAATTCCGTCTTGTCTTAACCCTCGTACTTCAACCGCATGCTTGCCAGCTTCCTCTATCGCTGATTTATGATGGTCAATCCAGCGTAGGTCGGCGAGTGTATTTAGGCGCAACATGTCAGAAAATGGTTGCAGACAAAAATCTACCATACAGACTACTTCTCCTGGCAGAATTTTATCGAAAGGGAACTGGCCACCGTAATTTATTCCTATCATTTCACACTGCGGATGTTTATGTTTCACAATTGCTCCCGAGCAATGTCCATCAAGATCTGAAGAGTGGTAAAAGCATTTCATTTGTTCTTTTCCTTGTTTGTTGGTTGCTGGCCGCCCGATTCGAACGGGTGATAGTTTTTAACTCAATGGTGCGGGATATCAAACCGCAAGCAGCTTTAAAGGTTTAAGCGCCGTGTTCTTCACTATTTTGCTATCTCCAGGCGCTGCGCCTACCATGGAGCCCACGGCCAGCATAAAACTATTGCTTCGGTTGCTGTTGATCACAGAATTCCCTTCTCTCCCTGTAATGCCTCATCCGCATTTCTTCGGCAAGTTCATGGCACTCGGGGCACAGATAGGCCCCACTCCCACTACAGTCTTTCTGGTGCACGTAATCGTGGTATTTCAACTCTGTTGCCGTTATCAGACTTTCGTTTCCGTGTGTTGGGTTGCTCACCACTTGCTTCCTGCACTTGTCACATGTTGCTAATAGCGTGTATTCTGGCATTGCGTACCTTCCTGGTTACAGAGAAAATGGAGGGCACCGGCCCTTTTGGTGCCCTCCGTGGTAATAATCGGCTCATAATAGATAAATTGCCGTCCACGGCCCACAACCGTGCGCAATTCAAGGGCCTGAGCAGGCGGGGGCACAATTACCGGTAAGACGATCTGGCTGAATCCGCGGCGCCGGTAAGGGGCGGCGGTGAATCCTGAAAACAGTCGTCTTAATTCATGGTTCCGGTAAATCCGATAAATCGAATAATAATGGAAAATGTGCATTACGCCTCCAAGTTGTATTGAACTATTATGGCCCTATAATACCAGATCTGGATTTCCTGTCAAGAAAAAAAATAACTTGACAAGAAAATAAATCTATGCAAAAAATAGCACCATGGAAAATAAAAATATCGCAATAGAAATTGGCAATGAAATCAGATCAGTGAGAAAAAGTCTCGGTCTGACGCTGAAAGAAGCCGGTAAAATAGTCGGCGTCACTCCAGCTACGTTCTGGAAATATGAGAAAGGGGTCGTGATACCCCAGGCCCATATTTACAAACAATTTATTGATTTAATGCCTCATTAATTCTGATTCCAAAACTGCTGGGGGTGTCTCGTGGAAAAGATCGAATCTCCATGTCCTGCTTGCAAGCATCAGGACGGTTGCCACAATACCGACAGGTTTGCTGATTGTCCTGAACGTCTTGACTATTTAATCAAAACAGAGGGCGGCGAACCTCATCACCGGGGATTCAAACCGGATGTCCCGGGTTTCGAGCCGGCTGATCCGGATTACATCGCAACAGGACCAAAAATCATACGGCCCTATAATGGCAAAAAGGCAAAGAGGGAAAATGATAAAAAATCAACTCTGGATGAGCTTAAGGAAGTTGAAGAACTGGCTAAAAATAAACAATCAGTGAATAAAAAACCGCCGAAGTCGTCTAAAAAATCGTTAAATAAGGCACCTGTTAAGAAGGCATCGATGAAGCCACCAGAAACTGATTATGAAGACATCGTTGATATCCAGACAAAGACCTGCTCTGATTGCGGTAAAACATACAAAGGCGCAGAGATTATTATAAAAAATTTCTCGCCGCACAATCTCACTGAAGATGGACTTTTTAAATATTGCAAGGCCTGCAATAAAATCCGGCTTAAAAAATCAATCCATAAGGCAAGTAATGATAACTGTATCCTCGTTGATTTTACAGAAAACATGGATTTGCTGGATAATTTGCGGGAAATGGCCGCCGCTGCTTTCAGATCACCAGCGCAGCAGGTGCTTTATTTGGTATCTAAAGCGTGAGGGGAACA
>Ga0307445_10000407_pt1 | contig 23083 bp, 19 predicted proteins | sample SalMarSW160330MG_FD_202147 | JGI IMG/M metagenome (GOLD analysis project Ga0307445, IMG submission 202147) | Salt marsh sediment microbial communities from the Plum Island Ecosystem LTER, Massachusetts, United States - SW1603-30 | ecosystem: Environmental > Aquatic > Marine > Intertidal zone >... | reverse complement strand
AATTAATGCTTAGTGAGGAAGTAATAGAAGCAGTTAAAAATAAAGAGTTTCATATTTACCCGATTTCCCGGATTGAAGAAGGAATAGAAATTTTAACAGGTGTAAAAGCAGGTAAGAAAATTGCAAAGGGGTATGAAAAAAATTCTGTATTCGATCTCGTTGAACAAAAGTTGAAGGAAATGTACAAAAAGTCGCGTGCAATTAAAGATGAAAATTCTAAACCTGCCCGCAAAAAGAGAAGGAAGTAAAAAGTTTGAATAATGATTTCACTAAAACAAAAATTCTGGCAACACTTGGTCCGAAGACATCTGACATTGAAATAATTAAACAACTTATCTTTTCCGGAGTAAGTGCAGTACGCCTGAACATGTCCCACGGCAATTACGATTTTTATTCACATCTTTTTGAAACCATTCATACAGCAAAAACAGAATTAAATTCTTCTCTCGCAATACTTGCTGATTTGCAGGGCCCAAAAATTAGAATCGGAGAATTGAAAAAACCCGAGATTGAAATCTTTTCAGGAAATGAAATTGAAATAACAACTGATGATGTAGTCGGAGATGAGAAATTAATATCGACTTCCTATAAAAATTTAAGCAGGGATGCTGAAATCGGGGATGTTATTTTGATAAACGATGGTCTGATAAGATTGAAAATCATTAATAAAAATGAAAGATCTATTATTTGCGAAATTGAATCAGGGGGTATTCTTTCGCCCCGAAAAGGAATGAATTTGCCGGGAATGAAACTTTCAACACCATCACTTACAAGTAAAGACTTTGAAGATTTGGAATTCCTTTTCACTAAACCTGTCGACTATATTGCACTTTCTTTTGTGAGAAAGCCGGAAGATATTTTTCAGTTGAAAGATTGGCTGAAGAAAAAGGGGAAAACAATTCCGGTCATAGCAAAGATTGAGAAGAAAGAAGCTATTGAGAAATTCGACTTAATCCTTGATGCTGCAGATGGAATAATGGTTGCCCGGGGCGATCTTGGAGTTGAATTATCAGTGGCTAAGGTACCCGTATTTCAAAAAGAAATTATTAAAAAATGTAATGAAACCGGAAAGCTTGTAATAACAGCGACACAAATGCTGGAGTCAATGATCAATTCGACAATACCGACCCGCGCAGAAGCTGCTGATGTAGCAAATGCTGTTTGGGACGGGACTGATGTTGTAATGCTCAGCGGAGAAACCTCTGTAGGTAAGTATCCTGTAGAAACTGTTAAAATGATGCGGGAAATAATCCTAAATGCAGAGCAGCATTTCACCACAAATGAGAATATAAAATTTCAGGTTCCCGAAACACTTGATGATAATTTATTCGATTCAGTTTTAAAGGGAATTACATTAGTTGCAGAACAGATAAAAGCAAGTGCTATAGTTGTTTTTACATTTAAGGGAAGAGCTGCCCGTGGATTGGCAAAATTCCGACCGGGTGCAAAAATAATTGCTCTGTCTGATAGCTTTGAAACAATGTATAACTTGTGTCTTCGCTGGGGAGTTACTTCATTATTTGTAGAGAAAATTGATAAGCAGCATGCTGTTATTGAAGAAGCGAAAGAATTAATACTGAAAGCAGGTCTTGTTAATAAAGGTGATTTGGTTATATTTTTGTCAAGAGCACCCTTCTCTGAGAAAGGGAGAAGTGATTTTCTTCACATTGAAGTATTATAATTTAGTCTTCAACTTAAAATACGATGAATAAAGTAATAGCAAAATGGTGGGAACCAACTCAGGGCGATAAAATTCTTTGTACGCTCTGTCCGCGATACTGTAAGATTGGTGAAGGGCAACCGGGTTTTTGTTTCATAAGACAAAACATTGATGGAAAACTTTATTCAATTGGTTACGGAAGACCTACCGGTTTTGCAGTTGATCCGATAGAAAAAAAACCTCTCAATCATTTTCTCCCAGGCACTAATATTTTAAGCTTCGGAACAGCAGGCTGCAACCTTGGCTGCAAGTTTTGCCAGAACTGGTCAATGAGTAAAGCAAAGATTGATGACCTCAATTCACTCGAGGCTTCACCAGAGAAAGTTGTTGGGCTTGCTAAAAGATATGACACACCTTCCATTGCATACACTTATAACGATCCGACAATTTTTGGTGAATATGTTATTGACATTTCAAAGATAGCGAGAGAAGAAGGCATAAAATCAGTAATGGTTACAGCAGGATATATTGATAAAGAAGCGCGAAAAGATGTTTACCAATATATTGATGCTGCAAATATTGATTTGAAAGGTTTCACAGAAAGATTTTATTGGAAAAATACATACTCGCATCTGAATGATGTACTAGATACACTTATCTGGTTAAAAAATGAAACAGATGTCTGGTTTGAAATTACTACTCTTCTTATTCCTGACGAAAACGATTCTTCCGAAGAAATTAAAAAAGAATGCGATTGGATAATGGAGAATCTGGGAGATAATATTCCGATTCACTTTACTGCTTTCCATCCTGATTTCAAGATGAGAGACAAATTACAAACTCCTGAAAAAACTTTAATGACAGCAAGAAAAATCGCAATGAATTTGGGAATAAAATTCTGCTACGTCGGTAACATTCATAACCTGGAAGGACAAACTACTTACTGCCCAAACTGCAAAGAGAAACTTATAAAAAGAAACTGGCACTCTGTAATATCAAATAACCTCAAAGATGGAAAATGTAGAAAGTGCGGAAAGCCGATTGAAGGAGTTTTCGTCTTCTAAGCATCAATAAAGTATTTCTTCTAATTAATATTCACTTCAATATTATTTATTTTTGTATGCAAAATCATTCACTTCTCAGTCGGAGTTCAGTAATGTCTCAATTAAAAAATAAAATAGTATTCATAACAGGTGCTTCATCCGGTATTGGAAAAGCCTGTGCAGAATTATTCGCAAAAGAAAAATCAAACTTGATTTTATCTGCCAGAAGAGTAGAAAGAATTATAAACCTTGGGAAAAAACTTGAGAAAGAATACAGAATAAAAACTAAATGTGTTAAGCTGGATGTAAGGGATTACAATCAGGTTGAGAAAGTGATAAATTCATTAGACAATAACTGGAATAAAATAGATATTCTTATTAACAATGCCGGACTTTCACGAGGGCTTGATAAAATTTATGAAGGTAAAAAAGAAGACTGGGATGAAATGATTGATACGAATATTAAAGGACTTGCTTATGTAACACGACATGTAATCCCTTTGATGGTAAGAAAGAAATCAGGTCACATTATAAATATTGGTTCAACTGCCGGACACGAAGTATACCCCGGTGGGAATATTTATTCAGCGACAAAGTTCGCAGTAACTGCTCTTAGCCAGTCAACAAGGTTAGATGTTCTGGAAAAAGGAATAAAAGTTACGAGCATTGACCCCGGTATGGTGGAAACAGAATTCAGTTTAGTAAGATTCAGGGGAAATAAAGAACGTGCAAAGAATGTATATAAAGGATTGAAACCACTAACTCCTAAAGATGTAGCAGAAGCAGTGCTTTTTTGTTCAACACGCCCGAATCACGTTAACATAAACCAGATAATTTTAACTCCATTAGCACAGGCATCATCAACACAGGTTTATAGAAAAGAAAAATAGCTAAACGAAAACACTTATGTCTCCTGCACCTTCTCTTACAATGACTGGTTCTTCCTGGCTAAGGTCGATCACGGTTGAAGGTTTTCCGCTCAGGTTTCCTGAGGCAAGCATCAAATCTATCTGAAAACTAAAAACGGATTTAATTTCAAGTGGATCAAAAAGTAATTCACCTTTTCTTGTAGTTACACTAGTACTAACAATCGGGTTACCCAATCCTTCGACTATTTTTAATGCAACATTATGATCAGGTATTCTTATTCCAACAGTTTTTCTTTTACTCCATAATTTTTTAGGAACTTGCCTTGCTGCCGGTAAAATAAAAGTATAGGGACCGGGCAGTAAACGTTTCATAGTTTTATAAGCATAATCAGAGACCTTAGCATATTTTGCAATGTCTTGAAGATCCGGACATATAAAACTCAATAATTTAATATCAGGGTTACTCTTAATCTCTTTTACCCGATCCAAAGCCTGCTTATTAAAAATATCGCAACCAATTCCGTAAACAGTATCGGTAGGATAAATTATTACCCCACCTTCCCGAAGTACTTTTATGGCTTTGTTAATATATCTTAATTCAGGATTAACCGGATGTAATTCATAATATTCCATTTCAAACCGCTAATTTAATAAGTGATTGAACTAAGTTATTCAGCAAAATGTTACTGCTAAGATAACATTGTGAATGAAATTATCAACTGCCAACTTAATGTTTCAATTCCTTATAAAAACAGTAAAAAAACGTTCAAAAGAATGGTTTTGTTTACAAAAAATTCTTTATATTTAGCGCTCAAAATTTCAAGATATTTGAATTTAAAGGAGTATGAAATGGCTAGAAAATGTCAGGTAACGGGAACAGGACCACAATATGGGAGCAGTATTTCCCACGCTCATAATAAGACTAAAAGAAGATTTTTACCCAATTTACAAACGAAGAAAATCTGGGTTCAGGAATTAAACCGCGAGGTTACCGTTAAATTAACAGCAAAAGCTTTGAAGACTATAAGTAAGAATGGTACTTCGGATCTCGCCAAAATGATAAGAGAAAAGAAGATTAAGGTTCATTGATATAATTTAGAGAAGATTTAAAAATGAAAGGGAAGCATTCTGCTTCCCTTTTTTGTTTAATATCGAAAAACTTTACTCTCTAACTACCCATACTTTAACCTTAGCTCCAACATTTTGATGAAGCTTAACATTTACGCTATAAATACCAAGAGTCTTTATAGCTTCTTCGATCTCGATTTTCCTTTTATCAATGTCATAACCTTTTTCTTTAAGATTATCGGCAATCATCTGGGCTGTTACACTACCAAAAATTTTATCTTCCTCACCCACCTGCACCGGAATTGTAATTGATACTTTTTCTAATTCTGTTGCTAAGGTTTCTGCTGCCTGCAATTCGTGCTTGGCTTTCTTGACAACCGCTTTTTTCTCATCTTCTAATGCTCTTAAGTTTCCGTCTAAAGCAATATAGGCTATTTTTCTTGGCAAAAGAAAATTATGAGCGTAACCATCTTTAACTTCTACAACTTCTCCAACTTGTCCAAGCGGTTCATAATTTTGTCTTAATATTACTTTCATCTCTACTCCTTGATTTAACTATCTGATGCTTTCAGAAACGTAGGGTAAAAGAGCCATATGGCGTGCTCTTTTAACAGCTATAGCAAGCTGCCTTTGATACTTAGAACTTGTGCCGGTTATCCTCTTAGGGATGATTCTTCCCTGCTCAGACACAAATTTTTGAAGCAGCTTTACATTTTTATAATCGATGTATTTAATCTTTGCCTGAGTAAAGCGGCAGATTTTTTTTGTTTTTATTTCTTTTTTAGATGTCATCATGTTTATTTATCCTTCATTAAATTTGATTCTTCATCAGATAAAAATTTATCAAAAGAGTCTTCTGTATAGTCAGTATCATTTTCAACAGCCACCGTAGAGTTATTTTCATCATCAGAATTGACTGTTTCGGTATCAACAAATTTTCCTCTTTTATTCAAAAACTGAATCCTTCTTGCCTTTATTTCAACAATACTTCTGTTATGGCCGTCATCGGTTTTCCAGGTTCTACTTTGTAATTCACCATCAACTAAAACTGCCGAGCCTTTTTTAAGTCTTTCCTTACAGCTATCAGCTAATTTATTCCATGCAACTATGCCAACATAGCAAACGTCTTCCTGCCATTGGTTAGTGCTGTCTTTAAATCTTCGATTAGAAGCTAGAGAGAAATTTACAACAGGAGTTTTATTTGTTGTTTCCCTGAAGATTGGATCTTTGGTTAAATTGCCAGCAACTATAACATAATTAATTTCCGGCATTTTCAAATCGGCCATGGTTTAATCCTCCATACTATCATTGGTTGTTATTTATACGTCCTTTACATTATTCTCTACATCATCCTCATCAGCTTCCGGGGGAACCACAGGGATTACTTCCACTTCTTCGGCTAATTGAGTCTGTAAAGATTTATCAATTTCAATTTGTTCGAGGGCTTCTTTAGATAGGGTGATAGTTAGATACCTTAAAATATTTTCATCTAACTGGTAATTTCTTTCTAATTTGGGAACAAGATCAGGTAGGGAGTTGAATCTGAAAATTACATAGTAGCCTATTTTGCTTTTTTTCACCTGATAAGCAAGTCTTTTTCTTCCCCAGTCTTCTATTTCAACTATTTCTCCCCCGTTTGTAGCTATTGTTTCTTTTATTCTATCAATCAGGTTTTTTATAGTATCATCATCTAATGCTGCATTTATAAGAACAGCACTTTCATAGACACGTTTATTCATTTAGTATACTACCTCCCTATGGACTTACGGCCTGCTGCAATTTTTTGCAACAAGCAGGGTTGTTAAATAATTTTCTTTTGGGCATCAAATTTATTTAATTAATGGTGCAATAACAAGTGAAATTACCGCCATTAATTTAATCAAAATATTTAATGAAGGGCCTGATGTATCTTTAAAAGGATCACCAACTGTATCGCCAACAACAGCCGCTTTATGCGGGTCTGAACCCTTAAAATATTTCTCTCCATTAATTTCCAGGCCGCTTTCAAACATTTTTTTAGCGTTATCCCAGGCACCTCCTGCATTTGCCTGAAAAATAGCCATTAAAACACCTGTCACAGTAACGCCGGCTAAAAGTCCTCCTAACATTTCAGGTCCGCCGCTAAAACCAACGAGAACCGGAGTCAACACTGCAAGAAGACCAGGAATAACCATTTTTCTGATAGCAGCATGAGTTGAAATAGCCACACATTTTCCGTATTCCGCAGCTCCATCTGCCTCTTCAAATGTAAGTAGATCTGCCTGAGTCCACTCTGATTGCTCTTTACCATCATATTTTTTCATTATTTCAAGAGCTTTTGTTAACGCCGGAATATTCTTGAATTGTCTGCGTACTTCTTCAATCATAGACATAGCTGCTCTACCAACTGCACTCATTGCTAATGCAGAAAACAAAAATGGAAGCATTCCACCCACAAATAATCCGGCCATCACACTTGCTTTTGAAATATCAATAGTTCTTATGTTTGCTGCAGTCATAAATGCACCGAACAGAGCAAGTGCTGTTAATGCAGCAGAACCAATTGCAAATCCTTTTCCTATTGCGGCGGTAGTATTTCCCACAGCATCAAGCCGATCTGTTTTTTGCCTAACTTCTTTTGGCAGATTGGACATTTCTGCTATTCCACCTGCATTATCTGAGATAGGGCCATAAGCATCAACGGCTAATTGAATTCCGGTATTTGAGAGCATTCCTACTGCAGCGATTGCAATTCCGTACAAACCACCAAAATGAAAAGCCGCAATGATTGAAGCAGCGATTATAATTATTGGAATAGCGGTTGAGAACATTCCTGTGCTTAAACCAGCAATAATATTTGTTGCAGCACCTGTTAGAGATTGTCTTGCTATTCCTTTTACGGGTCTTTTTCCATAACCTGTAAAGTACTCAGTGATTACTCCTATAAGGACTCCTGCTATTAAACCGATAACAGTTGCAAAGAAAATATTGAGTGAGGTTATTTGATATACGGTTCCATATAAATGATCTTCATATGTCCATTCTGCAGGTAATATCCAATCAATAATAAAATACAAAGCAATTATCATCAAAAATGATGAGCCAAATTCACCAAGATTTAAAGCTTTCTGTGGATCACCTCCTTCTTTAACTCTCACGAACAACGTACCAACTACGGACATAACAATTCCAACACCAGCTATAGCAAGCGGCAGAAGGATTGCACCAAGTCCATTGAAGCTACCCGAAAATTCAGGCACACCAAAGAATGCTGCGCCAAGCACCATTGTACCGACTATTGAACCAACATAAGACTCAAATAAATCTGCACCCATTCCGGCAACATCACCAACGTTATCACCAACATTATCGGCAATAGTAGCAGGGTTGAGAGGATGATCTTCGGGGATGCCTGCTTCAACTTTTCCTACCAAATCTGCTCCTACATCAGCAGCTTTTGTATAGATACCGCCACCGACACGCGCAAATAAAGCGATAGAAGAAGCACCGAATGAAAAGCCCGTGATTACGGTGATTACTCTATTAAGATCGTTTACATTGTCGACACCAAAAAGATCACCATAAATAAGGAAGAGGACACCTAAACCAAGCACACCCAATCCAACTACTGCCATTCCCATTACGGAACCGCCCGCAAAGGCAACTTCCAATGCTTTACCAAGGCTGGTTCGTGCTGCATTTGTGGTTCTGACATTTGCTTTTGTGGCAACTCTCATTCCTATGAAGCCTGCTAATGCAGAACATAAAGCACCTACAACAAAAGAAACTGCCACAAGAGGTGAAGAATCATGAGGGTCTGCAGAAACAGCAAGAAGAATAGCAACACAAATAACAAAAACTGAAAGTACCTTGTACTCAGATTTAAGAAAAGCCATAGCTCCTTCTGAGATATGGCTTGCAATTTTTTTCATTTTATCTGTGCCTGGATCTTTACGATTAATCCAGGCTGATTTAAAAAAAGTAAATAAGAGTGCTATCACTCCGAATAATGGAATAATATAAAAGAATGATGGCATAACTTTCTCCAGCAATTATTAAATATTCTCGGTTGAATTATTTTGTTTTTCAGATTTGATTAAAATACTGTTGGCTTCAAGCATTTTTTTATTGCCGCCAATTATGAAATTCTCAATAAGTATAGCACAAGTTTTAAATGTGTTTTCAAATTTTTCTAATTCACTTTTGGGAAATTCCGATAGTACATAATTGACTAAATCATCATCTATGGAACTTTTTCCAATACCAATTCTGATTCTTGGAAATTTTTCAGCGACAAGGTGGTAAATAATTGAATACAATCCATTATGCCCTCCATCGCCACCAGATAAACGTACTCTTATTGAATAATTCTTAAGGTTTGAGTCATCACAAACAACGAGAAAATTTTCAGGTTCAATTTCGTATTTATCACAAACCTGTCTGGCAGCAAGACCACTATTATTCACAAAAGTTACCGGCTTAATAAGGGAATAATTCTTATCCTCAATTTTACCCGAGGCTTCTAAATATTCACCTGAAGTTTCTTTAAACCTTATGGAATTCTTTTTTGAGAAATAATTTAATAATAAAAACCCGGCATTATGCCTGGTATATTCATACCTAATGCCGGGATTTCCTATTCCAAATATGACACGCAAAGCAAATAGGAATTTACTCTTCGTCTTCTTTTTCTTCTACCTTACCTTTAGCTATTACTTCCGGTTCGGTTGGCTCTTCACCAATACCCTCTTCTTCTGCAGCAGGGGCGGCTTCTTCCTTAACTTTTGGATGAGTTACCTGAACAATCAGAGATTCCTTCGGATCTACAAAATCTACCTCTTCAATTTGCAAATCGCCGATGTGAATTGAATCGCCTAACTTTAATTGTGAAACATCGACTACAATATGCTCAGGAATATTTCGGGGCAAACATTCAACTTCCAGCTTATGCATAACATGCTGTATTATTCCACCTTCCTTTACCCCAACGGGTGTACCAACCAGTTGAACCGGTACTTCAAGTATTATCTTTTCTCCTTTTGTCAATCCGAGAAGGTCGAAATGAATTACTTTATCAGTTACAGGATCAAATTGAATATCTTTGATGATACACTCATATCCTTCATGTCCTTCAATCTCGAGAGAAACAAGGTGAGTTTTGGAAGTAAAAACCAGTTGATTAATAGCCTTATCAGCTACATCGAAATGAATTGGTGGTTCATGTTTTGAATAAAACACACCAGGAATCCTACCTTCATATCTTATTTTCCTGATTGCTGATTTACTAAATGTTTTTCTCTCTAATGCTTTTAACGTTGTTTTTTCCATTCTAGCTCTTATTAACCTTTATCTATGTGAAATAATGAACTAATTGATTCGTTATTATATGTTCTACGAATTGCTTCTGCAAATAAATCTGCTGATGAGATTACTTCTATATTCTTATGTTGATTAATCCCTTCAATATTTATTGTATCACTAACATATAGCTTCGATATATGAGAATCTCTTATTCTATCTAATGCATTACCTGAAAGAACAGAATGAGTAATTGCACCATAAATTTCAAGAGCACCTTCATTCTTTAATGCTTCTATTGCTCCAACAATGGTTCCGCCAGTATCTATCAAATCATCAACAATCAAAATATCTTTACCGTCAACTTCACCTATTATATTCATAACCTCTGCAATGTTTTGTTTTGGTCTTCGTTTGTCAATTACAACGAGCGCACAATCCAGCATTTTCGCATATGCCCTTGCTATCTTGATACCTCCAACGTCCGGTGAAACTACAACAAGATTTTTTTTATGCAGCTCAATTCTCTCTCTGAAAACAGATGAACCATAAAGATGGTCGAATGGAATATCAAAGTATCCCTGAATTTGTGGTGCATGCAAATCCATTGTAATAATTCTGTCAGCTCCAGCGACTGTTAAAAGATTTGCCATAAGTTTTGCAGTAATAGCAACTCGCGGCTGATCTTTTCTATCTTGCCGAGCATAGCCAAAATATGGAATAACTGCAGTGATAGTTTTGGCAGAAGCACGCCTTGCCGCATCTATCATTATCAATAACTCTAGCAGATTATCTGAAGGTGGGTTGGTAGATTGAATAATAAAAACATCCAACCCTCGAATATTTTCGCCATACTTAACCCAGATTTCACCATCGCTAAACCTTTTTCGTTCAATCATTCCTAAAGGTTTGCCAATCCTTGAAGCAATTTTTTTTGCAAGTGGAATATTGGAACCGCCAGCAAATATCATATAATCATTCATTGCTACAATATCCGGGATTAATCAAAAAAAATAGAGATCAAATATATAGAAAGGCCTTTGTTAAGTCAATAAATTACGACTACATTTATCATCAAATTTTTTAACTAAGAAGAGCTAATTTTTTCTTTTTTTTAATAAAAAGAATAAAACCAGTAATAACACCGCACCTGATAAATAATAAATCCACGCAGGAGTTTCTTTTAGCTTATAGGGCCGGAAGGTAACCGCAATAGTTTTGCCACCACCAATTTCAGATAACTTATAATGCCACGTGAGGATCTTTCCGGAAATCTGATTTGCATTATGACTAACTATCTCCCCCGAAATAATATAGTTGTATGTGACGTTAAAGCTGCTAGCATCAATCCCAAAACCTGTTGCAATTGGTGGAATGAATTGACTGAAATCTACTTGTCCACCTGTTTTTTCTTTAAAAGAAAATCTGGATTCGGCAAACACTTTTGTTTTATTTAAGGAATCAATGTGATCAAAGGAAAAATCAATTACCGCATGAGTTGTTGAGTCAGTTGAATCTCTATAGACAGTAATATCTTCAATTTTTGTATACCTTGATTGAAATTCTGATTTTATAGAATCAGGATTAAAGATGCCAAGATTTTCAGCTACTTTTTCACGTTCTTTATTAACAAATTTCATCCAATAATCAATATGCATCTTTCCTGAACCATCAGGATAAAGCCTTACTTCCTGGTAATAATTCAAACATCCATTAAGAGAAATAGCAATAAAAAAAATAAAAAAGATTAAAATATTTTTATTAAAGTAAGAGCGAAAAGAAGATTTTTTAATATTATTCATTTATTTTGAATCTACTTTTACGATTGCTAATCAAATTTATGCAAAAAAAATCAAAATTATTCATTAGATTCAGTAGCATTATTAGAAATTGAGGTTAATTAATGCCAACATATGATTATAAATGTTCTCAATGTCAATACACCTTCGAATATTTCCAGTCAATGAGCGCTGAGCCACTTACTGAATGTCCAAAATGCGGAGGACATTTGAAGCGAGTAATAGGAACAGGTGCAGGTACTATTTTTAAAGGAAGCGGATTTTACCAGACAGATTATAAAAATAAATCAACTAAAAATAATAATGGTGATAAAACGGAAAATAAACCTTCATCCGGTGAAATGAAGGATAAAAAGGCTGATAAGAAATAATTATTGGTTAATTTTTTAATGATCTGATTTTAGAAATCAGCCCCAAGAGAAAAATAAAATTTAGGGCTTGAAAAACCTTTTACGTTATAGGCCCACGCAACATCGAAACGAAGAAGGAAATATAAAAAGTAAACGCGTGCACCAACACCCGTCCCTATCAGCAGATCATCAGTAATAATATTGCCCGCTGAATCCCTTGAAAATAATTTTATTTTGCTGTTATCATACCAGGTTGAACCAGCATCTATAAAAGCAACACCAATAATATTATTGAAAAGTAATGGTAAGCCACCTGTAAGTAAATACCGAATAAGCGGAAACCTTAGCTCCATATTAGCCAAAAGATATCTTGTCCCGATACGCTCAGAGTAATTGTAACCACGCAAAGGTAGAACAGCAGTAAGAAATGCAAAATCAGACGCGGATTCGATAGGTATTTCAGTTGTTGCGAAAGTTCTGTTTATCCAGTTTTCAGTTCCGCCAATAAAAAATCTCTGGGGATTTTCACCACCCGAATAACCGCCTGAAATTCTTAGGGCTAGTGAATGATCATAAAAAAATCTGAGGTAAGTTCTTATATCACCAATTATTGAGTAAAAACTTTTATTGGGGTCAGCTATTCCAAGATTACCAAAGACATCGAAACGATATCTTGTTCCTTCTATTGGTGCTGTATATCCCCAAAGTACGTTATCGTGCACAAAGCTGATTTGGGGAACAGTAAATGTAACACTCTCTTGTGGCTCAGCAATATTATCCAGGTTTTCACCTATAACGTTTAAGACACTAACGCCAAAATCAAACCTATAATATCTGTCGAGCGGAAAACTAGCTGATCCGGAAAGTCCAAAATTTCGATATCGGAACAGATTAGAAACAGCAAATCCTCTTGGGTCTATTCTTAGCAAACGTACAAATCTTGCAGTATGAAATCCCTCAATTCCCCAATTAATTCTTTTTGCAAGATAGTAGTAAGCTAATCCGTAATCACTGTTTTTTAAATCTATCTGTAAACCTGTAACTCCAATCAAACGATGATTACCGAGGACATCACTAAACGAGATAATTGTTGTCCCTATCAATCCGTAAAGTGTACTGTATCCGGCATTTGCGTAAATAAGATCCGGAGCAAAAGAAATTTTATATTTATTAATCTTAAAGTTTCCTCTTTCGTCAAGATTATCAATTGGATTAAACAAATCTTTTTCATTATCCTCTTTTGCAACAATCTTATTATCTCCTCCGAATACATAGTTCCCGAAATCAACCGTAACCGAATCTCCATATTTCTTTGTGGAATCCACAAAGTTCCCGCTGTAAAACATAGAGGAATTAAAATCTGATGAATCCTCTAAAGCCTTTTCATTTTCTTTAATACCTTGTTGTTCTTTAACAATATCATTAGGTCTCACGTCGAGGTTTAACTTACCCTGCCTGTATTTTGTTAAAGGTAATTCCGGCAGACCAAGATCAGTTTCAAAAGGGTTATTCAACAGGAAAATGTTAAATGACGATTTGTACAATGAGGAGAAGGCTAACTTTTTACCATCTCTCGATACTGATAGCTGATATAATCCTGACTGGGAATTAGTTACAGGTACTGGTTTAATATCCTTAATATCACTAATGAAAATATCTCCAGAAGAAAATACAACATTCTTTTTATATATATTATTTATTCCATTCAGATCTGAAATAAATAAAATCTGACTATCGTCGGGACTAACTATAGGTGATGTCTCATTACTGTTGGGCATGTCTGTAATTCTATTAACCTGACCGGTTTCAACTTCGAGAGAATAAATTTCTGTTTGAGAATAATCGTGATTATAAATTTTGAATCCTTTGGTTGCATCCTGAATTGTCTTATAGCTATTTCTATCTGAAGCAAAGAAAATTAATTTACCATCGTGAGACCAGCAGGGATCCCTGTCTGTAAAAATATCGTCGGTTAAATTTTTTACTTCTTTTGTTTCGAAAGTGTAAGTGTATATATCTGTTTGTTTTGGTGTTTGCCCGATAAATGCAAGTTGCTTGCCATCAGGTGACCAGTTTACGCTCTGAATGCCATCCATTTTTAATGGAAGAGTATAATAATCATCCTCTTCAACATTAAAAATATAAATTATATCATACCCATGATGTAAAGCAGCTACCGCAATTTGAGATCCGTCTGGTGACCAGGTTAAACCAGGAGTAAGTATGTTAAGCTCTTCAAAATTTGCAGAGGTGTTACCTTCTGCTAATTTTGTAATTATTTTACCGGTATTTGCATCCATAACATAAAGACTAAAAAAGAAATCGCGGTTTGTTATAAAAGCTATTTTATCTCCCTGAGGTGAAATTGCAGGACCAACATTATAGAATCCCTCGTCTCCTTCGGGATCAGTCAATCGTTTTGCAAACTCATCAGGATCTTGTGTTATTTCAATATCAGGCCAGAATACACGCTTAATATCTTTCTTCCATCTTTCATTAAACTCTTTAAGATTTAAACCGATAGTCTGCTTTAAGGCGGCGTCAACATTCCCCAGACTCCTTAGAGCATTTACCAGTTCGCCAATTTTCTCCTTTCCATATTTTTTTGCGATATAATAGAAGACCGACTGACCGCCACGATATGCAAAATAACCAGAAAGATTTTGAACATCCGGAAGATATTCATTTATCGCAGCATCTCTTATAAACATATCAGTGTCTTCATCCCATCCAAGCGCCTGATATTCAGCCATTCCTTCGCTGAACCAAATAGGAATCTGAACAGAAATATTGTTCGCAATAATATTCTGCAGCGAGCCTCCGTAAAACATATCGTTCATGACTGCGTGAACCAGCTCGTGATGGATTAGATGTCGAAACTGTTTGTATGAGCCATGAAATTGTACGACAACCCTATTCTTAAATAATTCAGTAAAGCCCTCTATTCCTTCACTTAAATAAGAGTCAGTAACATTAGTCTCCTGAAAATCGTTCTGGGAATTATAAACGATTACCGTAACTCTGTTATTTATAGAATATTTAAAGCTTTCCTGAATCTTTGATAATGCATCTTCAGCCATATGAGTGGTAAACTCGGCAAGTGTCTCGCCACCATTCGCAAAGTAAATATCGAAATGTTTGGTCTGGACGTAATACCAATCGAAGTATTTATACTGAACTTTGTTTTTTCCGAATTGAGCAAAAAGGCATACCTGCGTCAGAAAAATCAAAGCAAATATTCTTAAAATTATTTTCACAATTAGTGCACCTGATTTTCGCTTGTTATAAAATCCAACTCAAGATTATCTAAATCCAAACGTACTAATTTTACCGTGATCCTGTCACCCAATCTAAATTGTTTTTTTGTTCTCTTACCAATTAATGAATATTTTCTTTCATCCAAAACATAAAAATCTCCCTCTAAATCCCGTGCCCTAATTAATCCCTCAGCTAAAATATCTGTTAATTCTACAAAAATTCCATAATTTGCAACACCTGATATTACGGCATTGAACTCGTATCCAAGCTTATCCTGCAGAAATTGAATTTGCTTCAACTTAACTGAACGACGCTCGGCTTCCATTGCAGTTCGTTCTGTAGCAGATATATGTTCGCAAATTTTTGTTAAATTGTCAAGCGAATAATGTTTTCCAGTTTTTGAAATTAAAGTTTTATTTAATATTCTGTGCACAAGCAAGTCTGCATATCTTCTTATAGGTGAAGTGAAATGAGTATAGTTCTTAAAACCCAATCCGTAGTGTCCGATATTTTTAGTTGAATAAACTGCCTTCGCCATAGACCGAACAGCTAATTCGTTGATGACACCCTCTTCTTCTGTTCCTTTAACCTTTCTCATAAGATTGTTAAACTGGATGGCAGTTTTACCGACTTTTAGATTAAAGCTGTAACCAAGTGATTTTACAAACCGTGAAAATTCCTGAATTTTTTCTTCGTCGGGAACATCGTGCACCCGATAGACAAAAGGGATATTACCGCGGGAAAAAATCCTTTCTGCAATTGTCTTATTTGCCAGCAGCATAAATTCTTCCACAAGCATATTGCTTTCTTTTATTTCTTTCTTAAGGATGTTTATAGGTTGTCCATTCTCATCTAATTGAAATTCGACTTCGGGAGTAAAGAATTCAAAGCTGCCCTCTTTCATTCTTTTGTTTCTAAGAATTTTAGCCAATGTATTTAATAAAATTATTTCATCAGAATATTCTCCTTCTCCGGATTCAATTATCTTTTGTACGTCCTCATAAGTAAATCTATGTTTACTGTTAATAATGGTCTTCGCAATTTGGTGATTAAGCAATATTCCTTTATTTGTCATCTCGAAAATAACAGAGAAGGTAAGCCTGTCTTCATAAGGAACTAGCGAACATAAGTTATTGGATAGTTTTTCAGGCAGCATTGAGATTGCTTTACCAACAAAGTACACACTGTTCCCTCTTGCCGAAGCCTCTTTATCAATTGAAGAACCTGCTTTAACATAATGACTTACATCAGCAATATGAACTCCAACCTTGTAGTTTCCATTGTCCAGCTTCTCGATAGAAAGTGCATCATCAAAGTCTTTTGCATCGACGGGATCAATTGTAAAAACATTATTACTCCGAAAGTCCAGTCTCTTAGAGATTTCTTTCTCGCTTATTTCAGCGCTTAGGTTTTCAGCTTCATGAATACTCTTTTTATCAAATGAAACAGGAATACCAAACTCACGTGCAATTGAAGTTACCTCAGAAATTAATGTACCCTCCTTACCAATCACCTCAATAATTCCTCCGACAGGATTCAACATTCGATCCTCCCAGGAAATATTTCCTACGGCAACTTTATCTCCGGTTTTGGAGCCTTGCAGATTCTTGCTCTCTATGTAAATATCTCTGTGAATTTTAGGATCGTCAGGTGTAATAAAATAAAATGATTTAGACTTTTTTAGCTGACCTACAATTTCTTTTCTTTTTCTCTCGATTATTTTGGTGATTTGTCCCTCAAGATTTTTACCTTTCTGTTTTGCAAAAAGTACGACTTCAACTTTGTCGCCATGAAAAGCATTGCCGATATTTCGTGCAGCTATAAAAATATCACCGGTCTTTGAATTTTTCGGTGTAACGAAACCATATCCACCTTCATTAAGATTAAAATTACCGATAAGTCTGTTTGTTTCAGGAAGAGTAAATAACTTATATCTTTTGCCATTCCTTGAAAGAAATTTTTCCGACTCAAGCTGATGCAAATTTGCTTTAAGAAGCTGGTAGTCATTATCATCTTTTATATTAAGCTTCCTTGCAATCTCTTTGGCTTTAAAGGAACTGCCGGGATTATTCTGGAAAAAAGATTTTACCTTATTTTTCATTAGAATATAAAACTGTATTTCAACCCAAGTTCATTTATCATTTCACTAAAAGTTGCTGATTGATAAGATGGTTCTCTCCGATCAAATCTTATTATAAGATTCGGGAATATAAGCGGATGTTCTATCTTTACGTTCGCACGACTAAGATCCTGGAATACCTGTGACGTGCCTCCAATTTCGTACCTGAACTCTTCCACTTTTCCAATTAAGTTGAATTGTGTTTCTGTGCCAACCTGCTGAACCTTAACGCTACGTACAACATCACCAAATTTTTCATTCAGAACAGCACCGACTATTGAACCTGCAAGTGAGGCAGCCGTAGATAATGCAAGATTTGATTCCTGAAACGTTGCATCTTCAGGAAATTTATTAACTATAATAAAGAATATTGCATCGGAAGCTGTCTTACTTGGATCAAGTTCATATTGACTATAGTTTCTTCTTTTCTTATAAACTTCAATATTGTTCTCATCCCTGAGAAAATTAGTTGTAAGATTTTTTGCAGGACCTTCAAGCTTTATTCTTACCTGAACATCATAATCATTTGCTCCTGATCTTAATGTATCCGGGCTGTAAGAACTTTCGTATTTAGCTATCACATTTATATATGGATTATCCAGTTCATCAAGAAATTTTACGTTACCTTCGGCTTGAAATGTTTTGATAAAATCTAACTTTGATCCATCTAATAAAGTCAATTCTCCACTTGCTACGGGCACATTATCAATTACGGAATACTCAAAGTTTCCCCCAAGGTAAGCAGTCAGATTTTGCTTAAATTCTCTTGAAAGAACAAATACCATCTTTGCTTCTTTTTCAACCTCAATTTTAAGATCAAGATCAAACGGAATTTTTCTAGCCAACTCTTCCTTTTTTTTCTGTGAAACCTGGATGAGACTATCAATTTGTCTTTTCATCAAATCCTCTTCACTCGTCGAGGCAAAAATGTAAATGAACTTATCATTTTCGTTGGTGAACGCTGATTGCGCTGGAGAATAAATGATGCTTGCACCGTTCTTCAGAATTAAATCAGCGCTAAGATAGTTTCGCTCTTTCGTTGAAGTATAAACCATCTCTCCACGTGTCTTCATAGCTATATTACCAAAAAAGTAAGGGTTAATCGTTCTCGAGCGTTCATCAAGCAACTTTAAATCTCCGGTTGCGTGCAAATCAATACGATCAATTTCAAAATTTTGATGAGCAATTTCTCCCGCAGCTGTTATTACCCCGCCATCTTTAATGCCAGGCTCGTTTCTCATATGCAAGTTTGAAAGAATTATTTTTTCATTCTCAAATTTAATATTGCCATCAAGCAGGTAGGTAAGGTTATTCGCTTTCAAAATGAAAGACGTGTTTCCAATAGAAAATTCCCCCTTGCTTTGAAGATCTTCATACGATCCGCTGAATTTTACTTCTCCTTTCAATAATCCTTTAAGGTTTGTAATGCCTGGTATTAAGCCCGTTATAAAACGAAGATCAAAATTATCTGCAAAAAGTGTCAGGTCAATTATTTCATCCTGTGAAAACCGTTCTTGTGCAGAGAGAGTAAGATCAATAGGTATTTTTCCTGAGACCCCAAAGCTATGCCTCGACTCAACATTTTCCTTTTCGTAAAAAGACAGGTCGACAGTCACCAATTTGTCAGAATAATTGGCTATGCTTTTCAATGACCCAAGATACAGGTTTTGAATTTTTATACTGTCGACTGAATAGCTGAGGTCAATTTTGGGATTATTGGCACTTCCGGAAATTTCAAGATCAAGATCCAATTCGCCACGAAATGATTTATCGCGTGAAAATCCTAAAAGGTTAGCACTCAAATCACTCATTTTGAATTTATTTATCTTCAAAGAAAGTTCTTCATCGCCTGTCAAAGAGAATTCACCATTAAGGTTAAGCTCGCCACCATTGTGAACCAGTTTAAAAGCTTGAAAGTCAAATTTATTATCGGAGTAGCTGAATTGAATATCATTTTTGTTTCGAATATTAAACTCCCGGTACTTCATCAAAAAGTTTTTGAAAATAACTTCTACATTATTATCATTTACAAGAATTGAACCCGTTAAATCTAAATCTGTCAGCCCGTCATAAACGGCACTTAAATTAATCTGAGCATAATTATTATTGAAGTCCATACTAAAACTCAGATCGGTAATCTCACTTCCAACAAATATTCGTTTTGCAACAATTTTAATATCAGCTTTAAAATCGTCAAAAGCAGCTACTGCAATCCGATCGTTCATAGTAAGAGACATATCAAAATCAGAAAGATAGAAAAGCTCAAGTCCGTCCCAGTATTTCATCTGCGCAATTTTAGTATCAAGCACTACTGAAACTGAATCGTTAGCAGAAAAAACATTACCAGAAATTTCTCCATCAACTTCAATCTCAGATGGCCCTAAAAACAGAGACAGTAATTCAAACGATTTGAGCTCGAGCAGATATTTGACATCAATATTTCTGCCGGCTAACAGGTTCGTAGTTTTTTCCTGTAAATCTTCAGTTAATGATTCAGCTTCACTACTACTAAAATTTGGCGGCTGTATCAGCTTAATCTTATTTTTAATGGATGATGACAGCATACTAGTCTCTTCAGCAACTACATCAATAATTTCAGTTAATGTGAACTTACCTTCAATTGTAAGATCCGCAAGATCTGAGATAATATTAATAACACGATTATCTTCACTGCTCCTTATATCGGCAATTAATGTTGTGCTATCTATTGAAATATCATTAAGCTTTGAACTGTCGATTTCAAGGACAGCGAAGAGATTTAACCTGTCCTGATCAAAATTTTCTCCATCACCTGTTAGTTTAATATTCAAATTCGAAGTCAGTTCATTTTCCTTTGCAAAATCTTTTATATTAAATCCATTGAGTACAATTGCAAAATTGTATTTGGTATTTGCTGAATCGGTAAAATCAAAACCCGAGCTGATTTTGCCTAAAGTTTCAAGAGATGAAAATGAGACTTCAGTTTTTATTATTCCGTTACCGCCATCCGCATTAATTGCGAATTTAGTAAATGATATTTCTCTGATGGAAGACTTGATTGCATTTATTTGAACAGATGTTTCCAGGTTTTGGGGTGAGAATCCTTTTCCTTTGAGTGCGCAATTAAGGTTAAGGTTTGTTTTAATTCCAGCTATTGGTGCAAGGTTAAAGTTTTTAGTTTTAATATTATAATCGTATAAAATCTCATCTCCGGTCAGGTCCATTTTTACTTTACCATTAATGCTGCCTTTATCAGTGGTCAATAACAAACCAGCATTAAATTGAAGAGGTTTACCTTCAAAATAGAGAGAATCGAATCGCAAAACACCATATTCTTTATACTGAGGAATAGAAATTGACGGTAAAAGATTTTGAACATCATCCTGGTTAACAAACGAATTTTTGAATCTTGTACTAATTATCATATCCGTTCCACCAAGAATATTCTTAAGAAAACCTGACGCGTCAAGCCGGGTTTCATTTAATTTAATTTCAAGTTTCTTAAGTTCAAGATCTGCTAAAGTACCTGCTGCACTAAGGTGAGTTTCTACATTACCTTTAAGAAGGTCAGTTCCGCTAACAAAATTTGTGAGATCATCAAAGTTAAAATCGGTTGCATCCAGTTCTACTTTTACAGGAGAATTGTTAAGATTTAATTCATCATCACTAAATGGTGAAAAATCAGAAATTGCAGCGTTAACCGAGATGTTCGACCTTTCGGTGACAATCTTCAGATCAGTAACTCCAGCAATATCATCTAACAAAATAAAATTGCCGGAAAGATTTAAAAGATTAAATCCAATCAGGTTTGGTTTAACACTGAATTTTGAAATATAGAGCTCGTACTCATTAACAGCAATATTAATATCAGCTTTAAAAGAAAGATTAAGATTTTCCAACCTGAAGTCATCCATTTCAGGTCGAGGATAATACTTCGTGCTATTCTTATTTGCAAGCGACTGATGCTTAAAATTAATATTCTTCAGATTTAGTTCTGAAACATCAATCTTCCAGCTGAATGGTTCAGTAGTGGTTACTGTTTCCTCCATCACTTTTTCCTCAGGTGGATTGGTGATTTTAGATAGGTTTAAAACTCCGTTTTCGTCCTTTAACAGAGAGATATTTGCATTTTCAATTTCAAGCTTACGTATATAAATTGTTTTCAGTAAAACTCTAAGAGTGCTGACTTTTAGCTCGATAGTTTCAGCAGAAAACAGAGTATCCTTTTCAAAGGTATAGACAGTATTTGAAAGAATTAAAGTAGTAAAAATTGTTCCGTCGATGTTTCCTATTGAGAGTGTACCGTTTGTAGAGGAGTTTACCTGTTCGGTTACAAATTCTTTAAACCAGTTGCGGAATGTTGAAGTTTGAGAGAAACCGACTGCCAATAGAAGTATAACAATTAATGCAACGCCTGCCCCGATAAAGTAATTAATTATTCGCCGTGCTAAAGGTCTTTTAATTTTTGTTTTTTTTCGGAAAAACATATTATGGTTACAGGATTACTTCGAGTATCTCTTGAGAATCAGATCAATAATCTTTGAGGTAGATTGTTCATTTACAAAGTCTATTGCTTTTACTTCGCCGCCATTTTTTTCAACAATATCTCTACCCACAATTTTTTCTACAGCCCAATCAGCACCTTTAACCAATACATCCGGAATCAGTTCCGAAATTAATTTTTCCGGTGTGTTTTCATCAAAAAATACTACATAATCAACCGGTTTAAGGTTAGATACAATAAAGGCACGTTCTTCTTGTTTAAGTATTGGACGTTTCTCTCCTTTAATTCTTCTTACGGAATCATCTGTGTTTATACCAACTATTAAAACGTCACCCAACGATTTTGCTTTGGATAAATAATCAACGTGCCCGCCGTGAATCAGGTCGAAAACACCGTTGGTGAATACAACTTTCTTTTTAGAAGCTTTAAGCTTTATACGGATAGCTTTAAGTTCAGAAAGTGAAATCTCCGAGCTCATAAATTATCTTTCAAAACTGTCTCAAAGAGTTTTTCTTTTTCAATGGGGACAATACCAACCTCTCCGCATACGACACCAGCAGCATAGTTAGCAAGGAAAGAGGCTTCATAAATATCAGCACCGGCAGCAAGACCAATAGTTAATGTTGAAATAACTGTATCACCGGCACCGGAAACATCGGCAACTTTTCTGGCTTTTGTCGGCATTCTTTTTTCCTTTTCCCCTTTTTCGAAAACAGCAATTCCACCTTCTCCCAATGTCAGAAGAACATATTTAGAGTTTAGCTTATGAAGAAGTTCTTTGCCGGCAGACGTAATATCACTGTCGGTTTTAATTCTTGTACCAAGAACCGATTCGGTTTCTTTACGGTTCGGTTTGAAGACGGTTACATTTTTATATTCAAAAAAATTATCAAACTTCGGATCAACTGTGACAAGAATATTTTTTTTATTGGCTAGTGAAATTATTTTAGAAATTAGTGATGGGGTTAGAATTCCTTTATTGTAGTCCTGAAGAATTATTCCGTCAATCTTACCAAGTATACTTTCTAAATGAGAAGTAAGTTTTTTCTGAATCTTGCCGTTAATATAAGCTTTACTTTCCTTATCAATTCTTACAACGTGCTGACTGTTTGCTATAACTCTTGTTTTAGTAGTTGTAGGTCTTTCTTCATCAATTA
>Ga0307445_10000406_pt1 | contig 23084 bp, 20 predicted proteins | sample SalMarSW160330MG_FD_202147 | JGI IMG/M metagenome (GOLD analysis project Ga0307445, IMG submission 202147) | Salt marsh sediment microbial communities from the Plum Island Ecosystem LTER, Massachusetts, United States - SW1603-30 | ecosystem: Environmental > Aquatic > Marine > Intertidal zone >... | reverse complement strand
TGAGTATCTGTTCCGCAATAATCAGTCTGGGCTTTTTATTGATGTCAAAAATCGATGCGGCCTGGCAGCTTTATGTGTTTTACGGCCTCATCATAGGAATCGGAATGGGGGGATCTTTTGTCCCCCTGATGTCCACCGTCGTCAAATGGTTTTTTAAGCGCAGGAGTATGATGACCGGTGTTGTTGCAGCCGGTATCAGTATCGGAGCCTTCATCGGACCGCCGATGGCGAATCGATTTATCCTCAATTATGGATGGCGAACATCCTATATCATACTGGCGGCCACTGTTTTTTCAACGGTCCTTATTGTTGCCCGGTTTCTCAAGCGCGACCCTGCGCGGGTTGCACAACGCGCTTATGGCCAAACCAAACCTGAAGGCCCACATAGCGGGCATCTCCCAACCAATGCAATGTCCTTGCAGGAGGCAATTCATACAGGGCGATTCTGGGTGGTCTTCTTGATGTTTTTCTGTCTCGGGTTTTGTACCTTTGCGGTAATGGTGCATATTGCCCCGCATGCTTTAGAACTCGGGTTATCAGCCGGTGCTGCTGCGCGCATGTTGGCTACCGTCGGTTTATTGAGTATGATTGGCAGAATTATAATGGGCAGAGTTGCAGATATCATCGGAAGTCAACGGGCCTTTGTCATCGGCTTCATACTGATGGCGGGTGCCCTTTTCTTTTTGATACCTTCAAAACTAATGTGGATATTATTTATCCTGGCGGGACTTTTTGGATTTGCCAATGGAACATGCGTTGCTTCTCAATCCCCATTGGTGGCGCTTTTATTCGGACTAAACTCACATGGCGTGATTTTGGGATTTTTGTCCTTTGGATTTACCAGCGGAGGTGCTTTGGGGCCCTGGTCGTTCGGGGTGATCTTCGATGTTGCCCACAGCTATCAATTGGCCTTTTTGATGTGTACCGCCGTGAGTTTGACCGGCTTGATTCTCACATTATTTTTGAAAAGTAAATAATCCCCGCCCACAGGGCGCGGATTTCTACAACCAACTAAACTCGGTTGCTCCTACTCACAAAATCTGGGCATAACTTGCCACGACACGCACATGTCGTCCCCCATTGCCATCCCGGATATATTCTCTTATCACAGGTTGGGGTGCGACTGGAATACATAGCAGTAAGACGCAAATGAATGAGTGATGATCAAAAGGGAGGTTAACCGCTAGGCAAAAATACAGATTTATGGACATCCTTTCCCACCCAAAAATAGAAAGGATGTCCATGAATCACACAGAAAATCAGCTCCATTTCTTTCCAAGTTCGTCAAGCTCAGCTTTCCCAAGATCCTCGGGAGACATTGCAATCCTGAACTCACAATCCGCGTTGAAATTTATGAAAAAAGGTTCAGAAAAAAATGGAATCCGTGAAGAATCAGCCACATCTATAACGGCAACAGCGCCTCGAGTGCCGTCTTGCTCCGTGAAATAAATGGATTCCGGCTTCAAGTCGTCCAAAATCCTGCGAAGGATCTCACTGGCCTTTCCTTCTTTTAGAAGTGTATTGAATGGCTCGTGAGGAATCCTTACAGTCATTAACATTTTCATTTTGTATCCTCCTCTTATCATTTAGAAAAGTTCACTCCAGGCTTTATAGAGACCTATGAATAACGTAAAGATAAAATTGCCCAAGTCAAGAAGGAAAATATCACATTGTGGTAGGATTGACTGGAAGGAAGAGCCATGCGATTTACGTACAGCTTGCCACGACATGCGCTCTCACCGCTCGTTATCATCACGGATATTATTCTCTTATCACAGGAATGGGTGAGGTTGTGATACATAGCAGTATATCTCAGTCGGGCGTATTAATACGAATGGGCATGGAACGGGTCCAAACTGAAGAAGGCGAAGAACTTGAAAGCGTTCTGAATTTCCTCACGTATTACCGGGTAACGGAGTTTTCCAGCTCTTGCCATCAAATGAAAATGATTGTCCTGCAGAGCCAATGTGTAGAGTTTTAATGTGGGGCCGCCAAACAGCTTTCCCTCGCGACCAGGTAAATCTTCTCGGTCGTTCTTATGGCAAGATATCTTAGCCACTTCTATTGAACGTCAGAAATATTGCGTAAAAGAAACCTTGAGGGTCGCCCTCGGAATATTCTTCCGGGAGGCAGTCGGCGCCTCTTCTCGCTGTAGAAAGCGCACAAATATCCACATTCAACTCTTTGCCCTCCCTACCTGCTTGAGGCAAGACTTATCCCCAAGAACCAGCTTCCCTGAATCTGTCCTCGCATACCCAGTCAGGGCCAATCCTATATTATGAACCTCCAGAATCTTGTCCTCGTTGGTTACTGCGATATGTACTCTGTCCTCTTTGATTTTGCAAAGGATCCTCCATTCATTTCTGGAGACGCCTGCTGTTACCCATCAAAAGGCCAGAGTGGTGGGAGTTTAGAAAAAATGCTTGGCGGGGGCTGAGGGAAGACAGGAGGTGCCGATTCCTGTGGCCCGTAAGCCAAGACTTCCCCTTTCCACTGTGTGGTGGAACCCCCCGCCAAGCGAAACGGTTATCTCTGCCGGTTCCTTGCCGAGCCTCTTCTGGAGGCGCTGTTCACATGTCGGGCACTAGAATCGCGCGGATCCGATGGAGGTGACCTTAAGAGTGTTTTTTGCTTTCTCCGGACTTAGACTTGCCCCCGGCCATACGCTTCCAAATAGGACTTCCTTGGGGATCCTTTCTGTCCTTTGACCGGGACAGGCTTCAGCAATCTCTTGGTCAGGCTGCCTTGCTGCTCCTCCTCTTTCACGGGGAGTCGGATCGTAGAATCCTGAATGTCCCAAAGGTCTCGATCTCGAGAAGTGGAGGATTTATTTCATAGCGGCAACTGTTCCCGGCCGTTCGCAATAATCCATCGATTTTCGTAAAACCTCAAAAAACCTCTTGTTTAAGTAATAGGTCATTTGGTACGGCTTTATACCGACGTTCTCCTCAATCATCTCATGAACAAGATCCGGTCTGTTAGCTCTGAGGAAGCTTTCTTTCAGTTTATACAAAGCGTATTCACCGCGGATAGACCGTGATGTCGAATCGCACATCCAGTCTTTGCTTTCACAGCTCATGATCATATTCTTGATGTGCCCCGAATAAATGATTTCTTTTTGTGAATCACCTGCCCTGCAAACCCTTCCCGTTGAAAGACAAGAGATTGCAATAAAAAGCAAGACCATGATACCTCTAATTTTCTGCTTCATGCGATTTTTCTCCTCCTTTCTCCCTCTTTTTGTTGAAGAAACAGCGGGCGGTTTTCGTCCTCTCGCCGTGGTTCCCTTCATCGGTTCTTGAAGGAATTCACACCTCCGGCCTTTTAGCACCCCACCAGTTACCAGAAGGTTACCAAGACAGCCGGCCGCGGGCAGAAGAAAGAAAAAGGAAAATTTTCATAAAAATAGGCCTGTTATTGATATCAGGATACGGATTGAATGGAAAATCTCGGATATTGATGAAAAAAATCACAAAAATACATTCACAAGAACTTGCAAAAATGATCCGGATCTACGAGGCGCAGAAAATTATCCGGCTAGAAATGGTACCCGACACTCAAGCCGGCGAAGTGAGCAAGCCCCCGGTACGTGCCCGGTAAGATGGGATTGTCGGTGGTTCTTTCTTTGAAGAAATCAGCCACGTAAAAGAAATCCAGAACCAGGTCTCTTTTCCTGTATCCAAATCCTATGCTGAAAGAGTGCTGGTCGGCATCTGGATTTCCAGGGTTGAGGGTATATACGGGGGCGGGGCTGTTAACGTAGGCATATCCTCCTCTCAGGTAGTAATTGTCCTTTATGGCGAGTTCAACTCCCATCTTTACGATCCATGTGTCTTTGTATCCGAAATCGACCGAGAAATCGGACACTCCTGCCTTGGGAATTTCCTCTCGAAGATCCACGTCCATTTTGTCGAAACTGGACCATCCGGTCCACTCAAATTCCAGGCCGAAAGTCAGGGACTTGGTAGGCCGATATGCCATTCCGAAATTCAGGACCGGTGGAAAATCGAGAGAGGTTTTGGCGTCGGTGCGGAAGGCGGAACCACCGGTGAATGGTTGGAGAAACGGGGCCAGATTAGTGATGCGCAGGCCGACGTCCTGATCGACTTCCACTCCACTCCGGTAAGCCAATCCAAAACTGAATCGTCTGCCGGGAAAAAGAAGCACCCCGAAGTTATACCCGTAGCCGCCTCCATCGCCTTCGAGGGAGAATCTGCCGTCTCCGGCTCCCAACACGGATTGATCGATCATCCTTGCCGACTCAGTAGATGAGTACAGGTAGAAAAACCCTGCCGCCACGGAAAGCCAGGAAAAAGGCCGATAGGCCAGGACAGGGTTGGCGGCAAGCGTGCTGATGAGATTCTTGGTGGAAACATATCTCGTGAGGCCTTCGTCGCTCCATTCTCTGCCTCCTATCCCAAAAGGGGAATATATCCCAAAACCGACCGCGATTTTCTTCTGCCTCATATCGCTTGAAATGTAAAGATGGGGCGGGAAAAAGACCTGAAAATCCGATTCCTCGGTTTCGCCGGCAGGGTTTTTGAACTCCGTCGATCCCATAACAGTGGTCACTCCCCAGTAGATATTGGTACCCCGCAGAGTCGTGAGTCCCGCGGGGTTGTGCACGACAGCGGACGGGTCGTCGGCTATAGCGACGAACGCGGCCGCCATGCCGGCCGCCTTTCCCCCGTGGATGAGGGCTCCGGCTTGCGAATTCTTCTTGAATGATAAAATAAGACACAAAACTGCGAGAAATACGTAATGCCTACGCCTCAACTTGATCCTCATGCTCCACATCCTCCTCCGTTTGAACAAGACAGCGATGGTCCACTTTGATCAGATCATTTACTTGGCATCTTCAGCGATTTTTCTGTAGATAGCGGTAGTCGCTTCATCCGGCTCCACATTGAGTTCCGCTTTGAGTTGCTTTTTGTATTTCTCGTAGACCCTTAGGGCGACATTCCGCATGCCGCGCTTCCCATAGAGCAGCATCATCTTCTGATAGGCTTCCTCCGTGAAAGGCTCAGCCTGAATGATCCTCTGCCAGCATTCGATTGCCTTTTTTGATTTCCCCTGCCTTTCCCAGAGGGACGCCATTCTGGTCAAGACATCAACGTACGTTCTTCGAAAAGCTTCTCTCTTTGTCTCCACCCAGGGCAGATAGAGATCCGCCGCCAAAAAGTCGCCCCGGTAGAGTTCGACGGCTTTGCCGTAACAGGTGAGGGCTTTTTTGAAATTCCCTTCGGCCTCTCCCTTTTGCCCCTTCTCAGCAAATGAAAAGAAATCCTCGATGTCAACGGAGCAAAGGTCCTTATCAAGGGACAGGAGGTTGTCCTTGAGATGCAGGTAAGAAGACCCAAAGGACTGATCCATTCCCGGCTCCAGGGTCTTCCGCAGGCGATGGAGGGTGACCTTGAAATTCCTTTCTACAGATTGAGCATTGCTTTCGGGCCAGAGATCTTCCATGAGGACCTCACGGGATGTCTGCCGCGCATCCCTGGCGATAAGGGCTTTCAGCAGGCTCTTGGGCTGAGCTCTTTCCCAGGCTTCATCTTCTATGGGCACATCACCCCGCCGCACTTCAAATTTTCCCAAGCACTGAATGCGCAGCCGGGGCAGTGCGGAAAGATAAATCTCCTTTCGTAATTCCCGGAACCGCTGCGCAGCCTTCTGAGAGGAATGCATTTCGAGGTCTTTGAGCCGGGAATCGGCCAGATCCGGGAGGTGCGCCGAGAGGAGATGGGATGCGTACTCTGCGGCTCCTTCGATATTCATCTCCAGTGCCAGAACGCAGGCATCGGCAAAATCCTCCCTGCTTAAGAGCGCCGTGTGATAATGTCCCTTTTCCTCGGCGATTCTGAATGCCTCTTCCAAATGTGCTTTAGCTTTATCGTTCTCTCTCCGGCTTGTTTTTCGGAATGCCATGACAACGTGGGCATCTACTAAATCCAGGTAATCCGGCACACTGCCGAGGTGATCAATGGTCTTGTGAAGCTCCTCATCTCCCTCATCCACCTCGTCCAGATGATACAAAATGAGGCTTCGAATCACAACTGCACCGTGATAATGATAAAGATTGAGGCTTTCCTCTGAAGAAAGGATTCGTGCCGAACGATCTATGAATTCTTTGGCCTCATGCCACTCTTCCTTGTGATAGGAGATCCACGCCATGTCAAACAGTGCTATACCTTCGAACCCGCGGTTTCCCATGGATGAAGACGAGTCCAGCATATGCTTCGCAATGCCCGCAGCTCTTTCCAGTTCCCCTTCGTACACAGTTACAAAGAGATCCGTTGCAAGTGCGTATGTATGCCAATAGATCAACCCGTGTTTTCCCACTACTGACTGGGCGAGGCTGATCTGCTCTCTCGCTTTTTGTATTTCTCCTCTAAGCATGGAAAGTGTTGCCAAAGCGATCAGGTAGTAGACCTGCTGTTCGGGGTATGGAGATGCCTCGACCAACTCTTGAAGCTCCAAACAGAGCTCATCGGCCAATTCGAACTCTCCAAGCCATGAAAGCGCTTCTATAGCACTGCACACAGCAGAACCCTGTAGATTGATGTCGCCGCAATGTCCAGCTATGAGGTATGCTTTCTCACAGCACCAAAAGCCCTTCCTCGGATTTCCACAAGACAACGTCCATCCATGACCGACTTGAAACAAAAGCACGGCGCTTTCATTCGCATAAAGATCTTGAGGTAGGTTCTCCAGCAGTGTTTCAGCTCGAGTGATCAGACCCTCCATGGGAATAGAATGACGTCCGCTCAGAAGAAAAGCCTCAATCAAAAAGGCGAGAGACATAATCTGGCCTCTTACATCCCCTTCTCTTTCAAAAAGATCCAGGCAGGTGAGAAGATCCTTGGTGTTTTCCCTCGCTGCGGTAAAACGCCTCGTCATGGAAAGGTAATAAAGCAGCCAGGGATTTTGTTGAATCAGACCTTCGGGAAGCATCCCGAGACGTTGAGAGAGGTCTCCCATTCTGCCGCTTTTCAGAAGATCTATTCCGATCCTCTCGAGGACCTTTGACGCTTCCGGGTAGGCCTTTGCTTGCAGATAATAATCCAGAGCACTCTCATACTCTGCACGCTGCTCGTAGACATGCCCTGCCTTGGCAAACAAGCGCTCCCGCTCTTCCCGGGTGGTCTCCAATTCGAACCTGGTCCGGAGAAAGTCCCTGAACATCTGGTGATAGCGAAAAGACCAGCCTTTTTCTTGGTCATAGAGCAGTTGTACGAAGAGGTTTCGCTCCGACATCTCCCGCAGGATGGCTTCTGCATCATTCATCCCCAGCAATTCCTTTACAAAAATCGGATCGATTACCTCCAGGATGGATGATTTCACAAGAAAGTCTCTGAAATCCCTGCTGAGCGGGGAGAAAATCTCATCGCCGAGGTACCGGAAGGCCTCTCTCTTGAACTCAGTGATGGACTCTTCTGCAAGGAATCTCTGTTGCGTCCTTTGAGGCCTGCTCTTGAGAGCTTCTGAAAAAAGAAGCAGGCCGCCGACCCAGCCTTCATTCAGAGCATGGATCCTTTCCACCTGATCTGACGGCAGGGAAAGGTCGCGGATCTCTCTGAAAAACGTTTCTGTTTCTTCAAGGGTGAATGCCAGCTGATCATTGTCGATCACAGCTGCTTCCTGTCTCATCTTCAAGTTCTGTATGTCAAAGGGCGGCTCTGTTCTGGAAAGGAGGATCAGGCGGATTCCGGAACCCACCTGGTGAAGGAACACCTCCAGTAAATGAAAGGAGGGCGCCTGGGGTGCAAGGCGGTCCAGTCCGTCCAGGACGATCTGAACGGGGGATGAGATGGCCCCGATAAGGGCCTGGGTCCAGCCTTGATAGAGAGGCGTCTCTGCTCTCGGCCCCATATCCATGGCCACATATTGAAGTAGGCCGGACAAGTCGCCGTCTTTCAACGCATGTTGAACGGATTGCACCACCAGCCGAAAGAGGTTCACCGGATCGGATTCCTCACGGCCTAAATTTATCCATGCCGACGGCCTCTTACATCGTTCTGAATAGGATGCAACAAGTGTGGATTTCCCCTGTGCTGCCTGTCCTAATACGAGAACGAGTGGCTTTTCTTTTTCTCTCTCAAGCATCTCCAGGAGCCGGGGACGTTCCACAATTCGTTGGAGTCGGGGCGGCGTGATCTTGGATGTGCCGGCAATCGCTTGCATTTGCACCTCCATGCGGTGGGTTGGTAGAATCCGATGGGTTTGATTTTCGAGAAAAACTGAAAAGCTGCTTTTGTTTAGTAAATTTACAGGCAGATGTCAATCCCCGGCTATAGAACTTCTCTTCTGCATCCGTGGAGCTTAGAATCCGGAACTCTCTTAGTTCTTGATTCCGGGTAAATAAGTGGTGTCTTTGAACTGCCCGAATTATCAGCAACTTTTGTAATATCGCACAGGGTCTGGTAGGTTCCAAGGCTTACGGAGAGGGTGTGAATGACAAATGTAGCTGATGGAAATAGAATCTCGAATAGATGTTCTGCCCCCCAAAAGCTGCACCACCGGATATGTAAGAATCCCTAGATTCTTCTGAAAAATGTTGAAAAGATATCTGATGCCTGTCGCAGATTGGCCAATCACAAATCCATTCTCTTTTGGTCCTTGCCGGTGGCCCCTACAAGAGAAATCATAGATGGTTCTCCTCCGTCTCAAATGAGTATAGGAGGCTGGTATAGCTTGCCACGACATGCACGTGTCCTGCGCTCTTCTCATTACGTATAGTATTCTCTTATCAAAGGTTTTACTTTTCTTTTGATCACCAGAAAGTATCTCAAGTGGAAATATGAATCGGAATGTCTTCCATAGCTATGTAGAGACTGAAGAAGTTAGCGGCGTACCCCATCTCTCATACGACTCCGGCTCCCCTGGTTCAAGCTGAACTATCTCCTGTCAATTTACTTTTTTACCAGCGCTTTTCACAACGGCTTCGCCTGAGACGCAAAAACGGTGCGTGGATGCAAAAATGCTTCTTCATACGCAACTGCCTTCAACTCTTTCCACTTAGGTGGTGGATTTGGGGTCCCCTACGTTACTTGACTGATATCTGGAGAGGGGGTATTCTGACGTAAGGGCTGAATACAGGGGATCAGACATCGGAGGGCGGCTGATAAGGCCTTCTATTGAACGCTCGTAGAGGAAACGGATCTATGTGAAGATTTTCATGGACAAGGAGACAACGTACGAAAAAATGAACCATCAAATCATCAGAGGGATCATTCAAAGCGGAGCCAGAAAAGGCAGCTATTTCACGCAGATGGACTGGGTTGTTGAGCAGTGCAGTCGTATGCTGGGCTATAAACCCTTTCCCGGCACCCTCAATGTCCAGGTTGCAGGCGAGGATCTGAAACATCTGGATTTGTTTTTACAGGAATCTGATTTCGAACTCGTCCCCGATGACCCCGCTTTCTGCTCAGCGCGGGTAAAGAGGGTAATGGTGAACAATATCCCAGGGGCCTTGATCCTCCCTGCCGAGGATGTGCGGATTCACGAAAAACGCGTCATTGAAATCATCGCCGCATGCAGCTTCAAAGAGACACTGGGAATCGGTGACGGCGATCTTGTTACCGTGGTTGCTGCATAGGGACAGGGTGTGGGAAGTGCTCCGGCATTCCTGCGGGGGGACATAGTATGGACATTTACAGAGAGATCTATCAATTTGCATCATCGGCGGGGTCCCTTGAAGGGTATGTATACCCAACGGAAGAACGTGACATGGGCTATCTCGACAACTGGATCGGCAACCTGTTGAAACAATATCAAGCATTGCCCGAAGAGGTCCGCGCGAGTATCCAGGCTTCACTGGACCGGACGATCGGGCGGGCCGTCCGGTCGCTTGAACCCGTCCTTGGAGAAGGTCACCGCCATATTGCTGCACTGAGATCCATGCTGAAAGGTGAGCTTCCTGCATCTCCCCATGACTTTGATCTGGAAAAAAGAGAAAAGACTGGTCGGTACGGGGAATAGAACGGCTTCGGGTCGGCTCAAAAGAGGGGAAGCAGGTCCTGGACTCCGGGGACGATCATGTCGGGAGTATTCATGGCCAGGGTCTCGTAGTCGTCCACACCGGTCAAGACCCCAACGGTGAACGTTCCGGCCCTTTTACCGGCCAGAATGTCAATATCTGCATCCCCCACGAATACGGATCTGTCTTCGGTCACCCCCAAGCGCCTAGCGCATACTATGACGGGTTCCGGCGAAGGCTTTTTCTCTGTTGTGTTCTCGATCAGGATGACCGCATCGATAAGGCCGTCGATCCCGGCTGTCTTCAAGGGCGAAAGCTTCCTTTCGATATATTGCTCGTGGGAGCTTGTTACGATGCCGATACGGATGCCCACGCTGGACAAACGCGTGAAAAGCTCCTGAACTCCCGGGAGCAGCGCAACCGAATCCGGATAAAGGCGCGCGGAAATCTGCTTTCCGGCACGAAAACAGGCCTTGATGAGTTCCTCTTTCCTGTCCCACATCTCCTCGGGTATCAGGCGGTGGAATCCGGACAGCCCGTCCTTGATCAGGGAGGCCACTGTTTCACGCGGTACCGGGGGAAGGCCGACTTCTTCGAGCATGGCCGCAGTGATTCTGAAATAGGTTGGGATTGAGTCGATCAAGGTTCCGTCAAGGTCGAACATCAAGGCGTCAAGGTTTTCGGCTTTTAACTCAAGGCTATGGTTCCTGATACCTTTTTCTGCCGTTTCCTGTTTGCTTGACTCGGTCATAGCTGAATCGCTTCCCGAAATCCGAAACGGATCTTGTTGTCCATGTAATAGACAAGCTCGGGCTGGAACCGGTAGAAGCGCACGCGAAAACGTTCGCCGAAGCTTTCCACATCGAGTTCCTGGCCAGGATCGAAGAATTCTCGCATGAAGGGGTACTTCCCGATATAGGCGCGGACGGCTTGAAGCGCCTTCAGCCCGGGACCTGCCTTTTTGATCCGGCCGGCCATCTGGATCCCCCGAATATCCTTCCGAAAAGACACAAAATGAGTACTACCTGATTGTTGTCATATACTTTACAGATCTGAAACTGGCGCCGAAGATAAGAAGCCTCTAGGATATTCTGCCAAACACAACATATTGGGTCAGTCGAGGTTGATCAAACTCAGCGGTCGGTATAGGATGCTTGTTTTATCCTTGAATTCCGGCTAGATCAGCCATTCTGCCGATATCCTGTTACTGGTCGAGAATGATCATTTTTCCTATACCAAAAAACACGCACAACTTCAAGATATTGTGGTCTAGTAGGTCACGGTGGGATTGCAGATATCTTGCCTCGACATGCACATGTCCTCCGCTCATTGCCAACCCTGATAGTACTTTTTTATCATAGGTTCGGGAGGAACTGTGATCTCCAGAAAGTATCCCAATGTGCATAGTATTATGATTTTGCATGTCATGCCTTCAATTTATAGCAACCAAAAAACTTAAGGGTAAGCAGCTCCCCGCAAGAAAGAATTTTTGGTTAGGTTTACAAAGGATCTGCATAGATGGTTTCAGTGGTCTCCGGGAAGACAAATGGAAAAAAAGCACAGCGGTAGGCAGCAGACGTTTTGTTGCAAGAGTAAGATCTATTGAAGGGATATTGGCCAAGGGAAAGCAGAGCATAGGGGCGGAGGGAGTCTACCACCTCCGGGAGCCTTCAATACTCTAGGGGGGTTATTTTGGGGCCAAAAGACGATGACATAGACTCTGAAAAGACCTATCCAGGGGGCTTACTAAAGGTGGGTATCCAGTTTACTAAAAATCAATATAAAAGCGAGACCCGATCCCAACGCCGATCGTCCCTCTTCACATCACATTCCCTTTTGTTTCCTGCCGGCGTGAAGTTCCCCCAAGTGAAGAAAGAAGATATCAAGACCGATGGGCAGGCTGATCAGGGCGCCTAAAGCAAGCGGTATCGTCACATAAAATCGGGGAATTCCCAGTCCACGTGATAGGGTTTGGAATTGGCCGAGGCTGAGAGACAGTCCCTGGTAGAGCAGATATACCATGAAAACCAAAACCAGGCTGTCGGCCAATAAATTGATGTATCGCGAGCCATGCTGCCCAAATACTTCTTCCACCAGATGCATGCGGATAAAGCCTTCGTCATGATAGAGCACCGGTATGATCAGCATGACGGAGTAGACGAAAAGGATGAGCGAGGCCTCCAGCACCCACTCAAATGGTGAAAAAAATATCCAGCGTGAAATCAAGTTGGCACAGTTCATAAAGATGATCGCCAATAGCGCGCCCATTGCACACCATTTGGACGTCAGGTAGCAGCATCGGGTTAGATTCTTCGGCATCCTGAACATAGTACTTCTCTCCGGGTCAGTTGAGGCTCATCCCCAAAATACCGGGGATAAAGGTTGAAAGAAACGGGATGTAGGTGATCAAAAGCAGCGCAAAAACAAGGGCGAAGAAAAAGCGCATGGAGGCGCCGATAACATCCTTCATGGGCACACCACTGATGGCGGACATGATGTAAAGGGCCATCCCCATGGGTGGGGTGATCATCCCGATCATGAGGTTGAACACCACGATGATGCCGAATTGAATGGGGTTAATCGCCAATTGCACGGCCATTGGTGCTAAAAGCGGTACCACGATCAGCATGGCTGGGATTTGCTCCAGCAAAGCGCCGATGATCAGCAGGAAAATGTTAATGATCAGCAGGGCCAAATACCTGTTCTGTGTGAGATTCAACAGGCCTTCGGAAATTAGAATGGCGGTCCGTTCGCTGGTTATGATCCACACGAAGATCGTAGCTGTGGCAATGATGAACATGATCACGCCTGATGCCTTGACGGTGGCGATCACCACGGTGGGAAGTTCCCGGATGAAGCCTCGGCCTTTGGCAACAAGCGCCAGGATAAAGGTGTAGATGCAAGCGATAATACCGGTTTCGGTTGGAGTCGCCAGACCGGTCACGATGGCGCCCAACAAAATGACGGGCAGCAACACCACAAAAAAGTTTTGAATGAAACTTTTGCCTGTATTTCGAATTGAAAAAGGATGCGCTGGGGGTGCCTTCTCTTTCCCTGTGGCTACGGCCCAATAAACATAGACCATCAGGATAATACCGGCGAGAAACCCTGGAATGATGCCGGCAAACCACAATGATGCAATGGAGAGATCCGCCAGATGACCATAGATAATGAGCATGATGGAGGGCGGAATGATCGGTCCCAGCATGCATGAAGCCGCGGTGACTCCGACGGAGAACTTGCGATCATAACCGGCTTTATCCATGGCCTCGATCTCCACAAGGCCTAATCCCGACGCATCGGCCACCGCCGCCCCCGAGATGCCGGCAAAGATCATGCTGGCCATTATGTTGGCATGGGCCAGCCCCCCCTTTAACCAGCCCACCAACTCATCGGCAAAATTAAACAGCCTTTCGGCGATGCCACCGTGGTTCATGATTTGGGCTGCCAGAACATAAAACGGGATGGCCAGGAGCACCCAACTCTGAACGCCCGCGATCATCTGCTGGGGCAAAACCACCATGGGGATGTCCATCAGCATCAGACACACGGCTGAGGCGATCCCCATGGAGACGCTGATGGGAACATTCAAAAAGATGAGAATCACGAATAGTATTAAAGCTAGGAATCCAAACATGGTCTCACCGATGAGGTTGTTAAGAGGACGGGCAAAGGCCCGTCCTTCCAAGAGGTGAATATTATTTCAGCGCTTCAATTTCCTTAATCCATGCTTCTTGAACCAGCCCCTCCTGGATCAGCTGGGGTATGACCTTTGTACGGAAGGCATCTACAAAAGGTTGCCGGTTGACGAGAATGTATTTTGCATTATTGGTTTTGAGTAGTGACGCAATGGTCGCCGCCACCCTGGTTTTGGCCTGTTCATTGTACCATTTTCCGGCTTCGGCTGCGCCGTCCACCAAGGCCTTGTGCTCTTTATCGGTTAGTCCCTGCCAAATTTTTTCATTGATGGAGATCAGCTCTAGTTGGGGATATTGCCGCAATTCAGTGATATAAGGCGCCACCTCGGCGAATTTCTGGGGTCCCACCAGATCAAAAGGAGAGGTGATGGCCTCGACTACGCCTTGTTTCAAAGCCAGGTAAGCCTCGGCAAAATCAATGGTGTGGATGCTGGCGCCCAATCCGGACCACGATTTCTGAATCATTTTGGCGGGCCAAAGTCTGAGTTTAAGCCCCTTGATATCTTCGGGGCTGAAAATCGGCTTTTTGGCGCAAATGACACGGAATGGACCCCGCTCCCAAGGCGGCTCCAAGTTGATGATTCGTTGATTGGCTTTTCGGATCAGCTCAGGCATTAGTTTTTTACCCAATATTTCGTTTATCCACCTTTGAAAGTGGTCGCGGTCGTTGAAAACAAAAGGAATGGTTGCCACACCGATTTGCTCGATGTACGCTCCGAACCAGGTCTGGGAACCTAGAAACATGGCCTGGGTGCCCAGCTTGACGCCTTCCACCATGTCCGGGGCGTGGCCCAGTTGTTCATTGGGAAAGACTTCGATCTTAAGCGAGCCTTCGGTGGCCTTTTCTACATAGGGCTTGAAGACCTGCACCAGTGCCTGGTTCTGGTTGGACGTGGGCGCCAAAATGTGCCCGATTTTCAGCGTTTTGGCCAAAAGGGCCGAGGACGGCATAAGCAACAAGGTTAAGACCGTTAGACTGATGATGTAGTAATAAAAATTGGTGGGTTTTCTTTTTGCGAACATGATGTCCTCCTTCCTGCAAAAAAGGGTTAACGGGTTGGGGTTGTCCATTACCGGTTGGGTTACGGGCATCCTGGCTGGCGTCGGCTTCCCGATTGGATTGCCAGTTGCTACTTGTAGTAGAACTGCTCGGGCGACTTGTTTTCGGCCATAAATTTGCGCAAGCCTGCGGTTTCTTCCACCGGGGGCTTGCGATAAAAGCCAGCGCGGCTGGCGGCCGGATAACCGGCTACCTTACACATATCGGCCATCATTTCGGCCATTTTAAAGGCCACGATCATGGGATCGATGACCGGCGCACCTATGAGTTCCGCCGGATCGGTGTCAAAGTGGTTGGTCAACAGCGAACCGATGATGGTGCAGCCTGGGATAATCACTTCCGCTTGGTCCTCTTCAACACATTTTCGGCTCACCTGCACCGTGCGGCGGGCCACTTCCTCGGTGGGGGTGATCTCCGGGTAAAGGTCGCAAGCGGTGATGCCAATCCAGCGCAGCGAGGCCACATTCTGTCGGATACCGTAAAGATCCACCAAACGCATATCGATTCCCCCCACGGTCATGGGATCGGTGGACACCACCGAAAAGCGTTTACCCATCATGGCCGCCACGTGGGCGCTGGCTTCGAAAGTGGCAGTAACGGGAATATCCACAATGGCTCTGGCCTCCATCAGCCCCGGATCTAGCATGCAGGAGATAACGGCGGCGTCATAGCCGTCCTGTTCGGCCCGGATGATGCGCTCTACCGCGCCGTTGACACACTTGAGGGTGTTGTAGACATAGGTGTTGTAGGGAAGAGGAAAGACATCTTCCAGGCACTCGAAATCGAACTCGGTGTCCGGCCGTTTGACCTTTTCCAAATTTTCTCGACCAAATGGCTCTGTTTTGCCGAACGGAGAAAGTACTAGAATTTTCATGCCGGATCCTCCTTCTGCTGCTTTTGTCTAAAGGTTTTCGTGAGGGTTTCATCTGGTGTGCCTGCTTTTTTATCAATGACGACGCCATAAGCTTCCCGGGCGCGGGCGGCAGTGATAAAACCTTCAGCCACGTCTGTGGCCACGGACATCGGATCCCGTGTGAAGGGATCGCCATGACCACCGGCACCGGCGGTTTGCAGCACGATCTTAGTGCCGGGCGGCAGTATGGTTGTTACTTTGCTGGGCAGGGTTTGGATTTCACCTTGGGGGGTTACGATCCACGTTCGGGATGGCCCCCCTGGTTGGCCACCGGCCAATCCCCAAGGTCTTATTTTGCGTCGTTCGGTGCCAATGCTGATGGTGGCCTCGTGCTCCAAAATGGTGATCTCGCGGGTTAGACCCAGTCCGCCGCGAAACCGGCCTGCTCCGTCGGTATCGGCTACCAGGCCGTATTTCTCAACACGCAGAGGGTAGGCGATTTCGATCACTTCGACCGGGGTATTGCGGGTGTTGGTCATGTTGGTGTGGACCCCGTCCATTCCATCTGCGTTGTAAACCGCCCCTTGCCCTCCGCCGTAAGTTTCTACATACGAGTAATACAGTCCGCTTTCGGGATCTGCGCCGCCGATGGTAAAAATACTCATGCTGCCAGTGGACGCGGCTGGCACCCGTTCGGGCATTCCCTGGGCCAGAGCGCCAAGGATGACATCGGCAATGCGTTGGGCCGTGTTGATGTTGGCATTGCTCACCGGAGCCGGAAAGCGAGCGTTGACCAGGCTGCCTTTGGGTGTGATGACCCGTACCGGCTTAAACGCACCGGCATTGGATGGCAGTTCGGGATCAATGATCGACTTCAAGGCAAAGTAGACGCAGGCAAGCGTTACTGCCCGGGTGGAGTTGACCGAGCCCTTGGCCTGGGGCGAGGTACCGGTGAAATCCACCGTAATCGTGTCCGAAGTAATTTCCACTGCAGCCCGGATGGTCATTTGCCGTTCGCTGAAGCCGTCCCCCTCCAGGTAGTCCTCGAACTCGAATCGGCCTCGGGGAAGCTCACCGATGGCGCTGAGCATGCGCCGCTCTGAATAGTTGATAAGCTCCCGCATGTAAAAAGCGGCTTCTTCGGGACCGTATTTGGCGATGATCTCTTTTAGCCGTCTTTCGCCCACATTGTTGGCAGCAAATTGGGCCTGGAAATCACCGATGGTTTCGTAGCGGGTGCGGACGTTGTTGGCGATGAGCTGCATCATCTCTTCGTCCACCTCGCCGCCGCGCTTGAGGCGCACCGGCGGAATGCGGAGCCCTTCCTGAAAGATGTCGCTTGATATGGTGGGCATGCTTCCCGGCGTAATGCCGCCCACGTCCACGTGGTGGGCCAAATTAGCCAAGAGTCCGATGCAGAGGCCGTTAACGAAAACGGGCGAAATCATGCAAATGTCCGGCAGATGTGAGCCGGAGACATAGGGATCGTTGGTAATGATCGCATCACCGACTGCCAACTTCTCCAGGGGATAGGCCTCCAGGGTTTTTTTTACCACCGAGACCATCAATCCGAGGTGCAGGGGGATATGCTCCGCCTGGGCCACCAATTCGCCTTCGGGGGTGTAGATGGCCGTGGAACAGTCGCGCCGATCCTTGATATTGGTGGAAAGCGCAGTGCGAATCAGGGCCGCCCCCATTTCCTCGGCCACCGATTGAAAGGCATTTCGCATGACTTCCAATGTGATGGGGTCCATCTTCTTCATTAGGCGCCGTCCTTCCTGTTCAAGACTAAATTGCCGTATGGGTCACACTCGGCTGCGAAGGTGGGGGTAACCACCACGGTTGAGTCCAGCTGTTCGATAATGGCTGGCCCCGGCACTACCTGCCCGGGTTCCAAAGTGTCTCGCTGGTAGATCGCGGTTTGCAATGGCCGGCCCTCAAAGTAGACGGTACGGTTTGCAAAGGATGTCGGTTGGGCATCGTCGGCGGATTCACGGGTTTGAAGTTTGAACCCGGGGAGCTTTCCCAGAGCCACCAAGCGTAGATTGACAATTTCAACCGGTTCCTCATGCCGGGCATAGCCGTAGGCGCGCCGATGCATGTCATGAAAACGGCCCACCAGTTGAGGCACGGCCTCGGGGGAAAATGATGCTTCGGTTAACGGTACGGTGAGCTCATAGGCCTGCCGCAGATAGCGCATGTCAACCCTGCGGTCAAGATTGGCCGCCTGCCCGCTAAACCCCTCCCGATTTAACTGGTCCGTGGCTTGAGCCTCCATTTCAGCGAACAAACCTTCCACTAGCTTATGATCGACTTCCGCAGCAATGATGATATGGGTTTTGACATAGTCGTGCCGCACGTCGGCCGCCAGCATGCCGAACGCGCTGCCGATCCCCGGATAGACCGGTATAATTACCCGGTTCATGTTGAGAGCCTCGGCCAGATCGGCCCCATGCAGGGGTCCTGCGCCGCCAAAAGGCACCAGGGCGAAATCGCGGGGATCATATCCCCGTTCCACCGAGACCCGCCGGATACCTCTGACCATGTTGGCGTTGACCACCCGGATGATCCCTTCGGCTGCATCTAGAAGATCCAGCCCCAGCGGGGCGGCAATTTTGTCCTGCATCACCTTGCGAGCGCCTTCCAAATGAACGCGCATCTCCCCGCCAAGAAGATATTCGGGGTTGATACGACCCAGGATTGCATTGGCATCCGTAACTGTGGGTTCGGTGCCGCTGCGCCCGTAACATACCGGCCCAGGAACTGAACCGGAACTCACGGGACCCACCTGCAGTGCCCCACCCGGATCGATCCAGGCAATGGAGCCCCCGCCGGCACCGATAGTGTTGATGTCGATCATGGGCAGTTTGATGGGGTAGCCCTCGATATCACTCTCGGTGGTGAGCCCAGCTTGGGTCGCTTCGATCAGGCAGATATCACTGGAGGTACCGCCCACATCCACGGTGATGACATTTTCGTTTTGTGTGGTCCGAGCCAGAATCTCACCAGTAAGGGCTCCGCCCGCCGGACCGGAAAGGACGGTCCGGGCGCTCTCAGCCCGGGCGGTCTCTGCTGTAATGACGCCACCGTTGGACTGCATGATATAAAGCTCGGAGGCGATGCCAGACGCTTTGAGGTGGGATTCCAGAAACCCCAGGTAATTGTTCACCCTGGGCATGACGTAGGCATTGATGCAGATGGTGCTGGTGCGCTCGTACTCCCGGAACTCCGGCAAGGTTTCCGATGAGACCGTCACGAACGCCTCGGGGTATGTGCGAGTAACAACATCCTTGATCTGTTTTTCATGGATGGGATTGGCATAGGCGTGTAGCAGGGAGACCGCAATTGAACTAATGCCGGCCGCCTTGATGCTTTCCACGATTTCGGCAGCCTGCTTTTCGTCCAGCGGCGTCATAATTTCACCCGTATAAAGGGTACGTTCCTTGAGGCCGTAGCACTGGCTTCGGGCCACCAGGGGTTTCGGGCGCCGGGCCCAATGATCGTAGAGTTTGGGACGGCTCTGGCGGCCGATAAGAATCACGTCCTCGAAACCCTCGGTGGTCATCAAGGCGACAGGGGCACCCTTGCCCTCCAACAAGGCGTTGGTGGCCACCGTGGTGCCGTGAATGAAAAAGACGACGTTTTCCGGTTGGGCATTTAAATTGGCCAACACTTTTTTTACCCCATCAATTACAGCTAATGCTGGATTATCAGGGGTTGAGGGCACCTTGGCTACAAGGAAACCCCCCGTTGTTTCGTCGAGCACACAAAGATCGGTAAATGTCCCACCAGTGTCGACGGCTATCCTGAGCCTTTTCTGCATAGATACTCCTTTTTGCCTCCCCTCTTGAGTCTTATGGAGTACAACCTTAGTGTTCCGAATCTATAAATACAGTTGCATACTGTTTGCTCGGTTTCAGACAAGTCAGGGGACGCAGAGAGACATATAAACCCAACAATTTTAACATGATACACTCTTTTCCAGTCCTGAGTACCTTTTAATTGAGATAAGAATCGTCGTTGCCGTATTTGGGAACATATGTATCTAAACCCCCATTACCGGGGATTCATGAACCTCTTCGAAATTGGGTACCGGCGGGTAAAGATAGTGTGATACCCGCGAACTAAACAGATGCACGTGCCGTGTGATGGCCTCTATCGCTGCTCCTTCGTCACGCCTTTCAAAGCATTCGATAAGCTCCGTGTGATCGGCGATTACTTTGGCGAAATGTTGTTTCAGATCATTGGCATGCATCTCTTTACTGAAACAAAGATAGGCTAGACGCTGGTACTGTGAGTCGAGATTGCGCATGGAAGAGGTCAAAAACTCATTCCCTACCGCTTTATGGATGATGCGGTGAAACCGACTGTTCACCAGCGTGACCTGCAGGAATTCCCTTCGGGCCATGGCGGTTTCCAATTCAGCATTGATTCCCGATAGGCGAATGATTTCTTGGGGTTGGATGCGACGGGCAGCTAGCGCGACTCCGGGACGCTCCAGGATCATCACGGCCTCGAACAGCGCTTTAACCTCTTCCAGACTAACCTGACGAACAAAAAAACCTCTGCCCTGAACACTGGTAAGCAATCCCTCGGTAGATAGGCGCAACAGCGCTTCACGTACTGGCGTTCTACCAATGGAAAGCTCGCGTTCCAGGTCATCTTTGTTTACCTGCGTCCCCGGTTTTAATTTCAGGGATATGATGAGTTTCCGAATTTCATCGTAGGCCTTTTCGTTTAGCGGTATTTTACGCTCTTGATCGATCATGGCACCTAGGCTTCAATTTATAATATAATCTAAATTATATCGTAGAAAATGTTTTGAAGAATATATTTTTAGTGACCAGCTGTCAAGAAAAAATTTCACGCAAAGGAATTTTTTTTAGAACATCTTACGTTCACGCCGGAAGCGGCTTCGTATCGGCGTTTTGCAAATAGAGCCTGTTCGATACTAGAATAGAACCCAATTACAAATAATACCTATCGATTTGGCTCCTAACGCTATTACAGCAATGTGTCTACTTTCTCTCAGTGGCTATCAAGGACTATGAGGTGCTCAAGTGGCTGGCCACAATAGGACTGGGTGACAACCGGGTGGCTCTGGCGGAGTACATGATCGAGGATACCGAACAGGAACGAGAAGTCTGGGAGATGGTTCGTGGCCATGCTGCCCCGAGGAAGATTGTCCTTGCTTCTTTCTTGAAGACTGTGGTTCCAATCGAGGCGCTGATTTCAGCTGGGACAGAGAACGCTCAAGTGCTGCTGGATAAATGGGGAAGAGCGTACTCTTGGCTTTCCGAGCGGGAACGCCTGGGACTCCTCCAATTTGGTCGCTCCACCTTCAGAACGGAGAGAAAAACTTTTCAGGAGAGATTGGAAGAGACAACCCTGGAGCTGATCACTGACCGTTCTTTGTGAAACGAAACCGGAATGACATAGAAGATGAAAGATTTAAGTAAGGGATTCATAATCTCCGGCAAAATTGCTGACGTTGAAAGTCACGGCCGTGGCATGTTAGACCAACAATTTGAACTGTATGGAACTGGCCGAATACTGTCTGTTGTGCCGGATTGAGATTGGAGTCAATCTGTGGATCTCCATCTAGGTGGCATGTATTCAGCGCGTATCGCAACGCTCTGAAAACATAGATAATTGCAGATCAGACAAGATATACCTCAAATTTCAAAAAGTCGTGATTACCACGGCATATTATTCTCTTATCAAAGGGTTGGGTGAGGTTGTGATATGTAGCAGGTATCACAGGAAGTATATGAGGCGATGAGCCGGGACTCCGGAATCTGGATCGGATGAAAATGCAATGCTTCTCATTCAGTACTTAACCGCTCAACCCAATGTCTCAGACGAAGTGCTAGGGTTCATATCGATTATCAAACAGGAACTTGACAAGGTTTTCATGGCCATCGAAGAAGGAAAGGCATCTCAGAAAATGGCCTCAGCCTTCCTTCTTCCTTGATCGTGCTTACTTGCGGCAAAATGACTATCCATAAAACCATCTATGCCTTCGTTACTTCCCGAAGCTTTGAAACACATTCAGGGAAGACATATTGACCGGGAAAGGAAGGTTGGAAGAGGTCGAAGACAGAACCAGGCAATTAATAACCTGCTAAATCTCGGTGCTTAACAAAATGGGGCAAAATGTTAAGTTGTCAAGCTTGAGTACCTTGAGATCACTATTTTTGCAAGCCACTCTCTGCACTTGAAGATTCCACGGTAGTCCCCCAGAGGCATGATCGGTACATTTCAATACCTTAAGGGAAAACAGAATATCAGATTTGAAGAAGTGTCCGCATAAGAGGGCCACGGCTTTGCTTTAGTACCCATGTAGGAAAGGGCATGCGGATCTCAAAAGGGTAGCACACGGATTAGCGCCTATGGAGATGCGGGTTAGGATTCTCCGCGGCACTTCCCCCTTTATCGCTTTAAACAAACGAAACCGCGAAATCCTGCTCCGGAGAAAATATTTTCTTGGGAAAAACCCAGGAGTGCTGTGCTGTTCCTGTTCTGATAGATCTCTTCGATAAAGCGAGAGACATCGACAATGTCGCAGCAGCAGTCAGAGCATTGAGGGAGACGGTTTTTCCTGAAGCGGTGCTCATATAGAAAACAGTCGTCATCCGTGCTCCAGGGATGATCCGGTGTGAGGCCGACTAGATATTTCGCATGCTGATGAGGAACAGTCAATACAAAGGAAAATAAGCGTCCCGAAATAAATCCAAAAAAAATCCTTGACAGCTGGCCGGCATGAGGTTATATTACCAAAATAGAATTTACTGGACTGCTTGTTATGAAAGATTTCATCAAGGTTATGAAGGCCCTTTCGGATCCCAACCGGGTCAAGATCGTCAAGATGCTCCAGCACAGGACCATGTGCGTTTGCGAGATGCGGGAAGCCCTCCACGTATCACAACCCACTGTTTCCAAGAGTCTGAAAATCCTGGAGAGTGCGGGTCTTGTCGACTTCAGGAAGGATGGCCTCTGGGTGAACTATCACCTTGCGGATGGGAGCAACTCACCATATGTTGCAAGCGTTCTCGGCAATCTCAGGCACTGGCTGGAAGATGAGGAAGAGGTGAGAGAACTTACCAAAAGGATTCCTCATATCCACCGGGAAGAAGTTTGCAAGAGATAGGGTTTATTTTTTTTGTCTTTGAGATATTCATAAATAAGGATATTGGAATTCATAAAGGCAGTTATGATCAAAGAACGGACTGAGATTCTTATTAATGTAGGCACTTCTTCAGCCGCATACTACACATCCCCTGGGCGAATGAAACGATTCGAAAATCGGACCTTGAGGGCGTTTATGTCACAAGATGAGGTAACACAGATCAAAGTGGGAGGTTCTGCCACAGGCGTCATTGGGCTCAAGGCTGTCTTGAAGGATATGGCCGAAAGGTAGGGGGAGAGCCCAGATCCAGAAGTCAGGGAAGAACTCCTGAGTCGTCTGGGAAAAAGGAATTACATCCCCGAGAAGGT